>CEOQ01054725.1_pt1 | contig 22052 bp, 14 predicted proteins | sample 361351 | NCBI WGS metagenome assembly CEOQ01 (sample SAMEA2619907, study PRJEB7988) | marine metagenome | biome: marine biome (ENVO:00000447); feature: deep chlorophyll maximum layer (ENVO:xxxxxxxx); material: "saline water (ENVO:00002010), including plankton (ENVO:xxxxxxxx)" | depth 60 m | reverse complement strand
CCTCCTCTCCGCTACCCTGACTTCGATGAAGATGCTTGAGAGGGGGTTGTCTCTCCGCCCCTACTCCATCGCCCTCTCTCTACAGCTCGTGGGGTGCTTCGCTACGCTGGCCTACGCACCCCCCTACCCGAGACTGGTCTTCAGCCTGACATGGAATATCGTCTTCTGCATTTTCCAACTCTGTGCCTTGGCTCTTGCATTCGAGACAAGCTCTGTTCTCGGGAGGCTAAGGTCAGAGCGGCAGAGGCAGCACACCTTAGAAGCCTGATCAGGTCATCCGATATCGGACTCCGGTTCAAGTCCGGGAGCGCGGACCAAGAATAGTCACCCTCTGCTACTGTGACATCAACTCAGTAAGAGGGATTTGAATCGAGGGGACTGGGAACGAGAAGATATGGCGACTGGTCTTTGGTGGGAAGACCTCTTCTGACAAACCCATCTCCAAAACCTCCTGCTTCGTCACAGACTCCCTACCGCACTCGGGCCAGACATCTACCAGGATTGACTCGTCTGCAAGATAGTCCACCTTTACTACAGGGACGAGGTCCAACTCTAGAATACCCGCAGCGGTCCATTTGTGGTGGCCATCGAGTATGACCAGGGTAGCCGAGTCAACGATAATCGGCTTGTAGAAACCCCTTTCCAGAATCTTTGCTTTCCTCTTCTCCAGATTAGAAGAAATTACTGCCTCATGCCCTCTGAGCGTGGTCCGCTCAACGAGAACAACTTCGACCTGCCGCTCAACCACCGTCTCCTTGTGTGCAAGCAGGCTCATAAATGAGTTCTAGGTCGGCGAGCCGCTGGAGTACTGACTATGGGCATTCACAAACACATCAGCGGAGTCTGGAAGCAGCCCAAGGAGAACATCCCAAGCCGATACAGAAGAGATAGGATGGCAGGATGGAGAAGAGAGCCAGTCTTCGTCAGAATTGACAAGCCAACACGCATCGATGCTGCACGCAGGGTTGGATACAAGGCCAAGCAAGGTGTTGTCGTGGTCCGAACTAGAGTACGTAGGGGGGGCCTTAGAAAGGGCAAGATACACATGAAGAGGAAACCCTCCAAGGCAGGAATCAACAAGATTACCATGGCAAAATCGATTCAGAGGATCGCCGAGGAGAGGACTGCTAGGCGTTATCCAAACTTGGAAGTCTTGAACTCCTACTGGGTCGGGGAGGACGGAAAGAACAAGTTCTACGAGATCATTCTAGTCGATCCATCTCACTCAGCCATATCTTCTGACAAGGCCTTCAGTTGGATATCCACAGGTTCTAGCCACAGGGGACGAGCCTTCAGGGGTAAGACCGGGGCAGGCAAGAGGGGCAGGGGCCTACTGAACAAGGGCAAGGGAGCAGAGAAACTCCGACCCAGCCTCAAAGCAAACAAGAACCGAGGAAAGTAATCCACTCCCTCCGTCAGATTCATGCCCTATGTTGGTTGGCACCGGTGTGTATGCCGGACCGTCACGCTTCTGAGATCAGGGGGCTTCCAGTAATCATCCCAGATGGCAGGTTGCTCGGCACGGTGCACGACACAGTGATTGACGTAAACAACTGGTCATGCACACACATATTCGTATCCGACCCCCCAGAGTCACTTGTCGAGGGCAGGACACACGTAGCAGTCCCCTGGAACTGGGTCAGGTCCATCGGTGACGTAATTCTGTTGAGGTGGTTCCCCCAGACGCCCATCCCCAGGAAAATCTAGCAAGCCTATTGATTCCCCATCCGAACGCGACTACGATACCGTTCAAAAGGCAAGGGCGAACGGCCGCACGATGCGCTGGACCTCGCTGCTACTGGTCACGATCCTGATCTCCACTTCCGCCTCAGCAAGCCCTTCCTCTACCAAGGCTGTCATTTCTTGCTCCAATTCCAGCCTCGACTCTCTTCCGGACAACTGGAGCATCCCTGACCAGTCGTGCCTTCGCATAGACCTAGGGGAGCAGGAACCTGGTAGTACGATGTTCTTCGAAATTTCCTCGAATTCTGAGGTCGATATTCTGGTGTTCCCATCAAACACGGTATCAGTTTACCAGAGCGAGCAGTCTTACAGACTCGACTCGGTATGGGTGACTGAGTCAGTTTTCGAGTCATTCAATGGAAACGGTGAGTGGCATTGGGAGATCCCAACTGACAGAGCCCAAACTAGGTGGTACCTGGTAGTAGACAATCTAGCTCACCCACAGGACTCTGGAAAAGGCTCCCAAGGAGGACAATCCGTAGAGATAACCCTAGACGCAGGAGTGATCGAGCCTAAGGAGTTCACACTGTCGGACTCCATTCATAGGTTAGGGCCTGGAGAGTTCTCAGTAGTTCACGGCCCTTTCTCAGTCGACGAAGGGACATTCGTAGAGATTCACGCTAGGACCATGGATGGGTTCCCTGACATATTCGTGATGACCGAAACGGCATTCTCCTACTATTCCCCAAGCTCCAACTGGTCCTCATCACTAAGAATTGCCTCCGCCGACATGCTATTGGTAACAAACGAGAGGTACCTTCCTTGGGAAGCTCGAGATACTGACAATGAGGACCTGTACATCGTTGTTGACAACAGGCCCGGCCCGGGTGGCGGAGGCTCCGGAGCATCATCTGCAGCAGTTACAGTTACAGTTACACTCACTCCGTTACTGGATCCCACGATTTCTAGCGAGACCGATCTAGCCTATGTGGACGTCGGATCGAAAGTCACTCTCTCGGCTTCGAAAACCCCAAACAAGTCCAATCAGATTCAGGACTCAGGATTCTCATGGGACATAGGCGACGATGGGGTCATTGAAGGAAACGGAGAGGAAATTGACCATACATGGGAGATGCCCGGGAACTACTCCGTAAGACTCTCTGCGACATCAACTGACTCCCGCAGTGCTAGTGTTTCCAGATCTGTCAGGGTCATGGACTTGAGCGACCCCACCGTTTCAATGGGGTCATCTGGACAGATTACTAAGGGCTTCGGCGAACAACTGGAAATCAGTGCAACTTTCAGTGACAACTGGGGCGTAGAGAGCTTGGATTGGAAACTGGATGGAGAGGTGGTATGGTCGAACTACTCTCTGATCGAACCCATCTCGACTTTGATTCTGAATATCTCCAATGAATATTCTGCAGGAGAGCACGTGATTTCAGTAGTTGTGGTCGATTTTTCAGGAAGAAGCACCCAAGAAGATGTCATAGTCAACTTCATCGACGTCACAGCTCCGGTGATCTCTGAATTCGAGACATCAATAGAAGTGATCAAAGGCCAGCCGACAATCCTGCGGATTTTCGCCCAGGACGACGAATCCGAGAATATTGAGTACACTTGGACCTTAGAGATCGGCACAGAAAACGAAATGCAGTTCAGCGGACCCGAAATGACCCAAGTAATCTACGAATTCAACAACGAAGGCCCTCAGAATGTGGTCTGTCGAGTTGAAAACGAAGCAGGCCTCGCATCATTCGCAGAAATTCTTGTTATTGTGAAGGAAGACGAAAGCGAGGGCGGGATGGGACTGCTGACAATCGCGATCCTGTTGATATTGATCCTGCTGGTTGTCGCTGCAGCAGCTTTCCTGACTTTCAACAAGTTGGTGGAGAGCAGAATGACAGAACTGTCCGAGTCTGAAGAGGAAGAGGACAAGCAAACACCTGAATCATCACCCGTGCAGTCCTCGAGTCAATCGTGGTCGGGAGAAAGCTTCTCGCCTTTTCAACCAACAAATACTCAATCACAGAGCCAGATGTGGTCGGGAGAAAGCCAGTCCCCATTCCAATCGATCACGCAGGATCAAACCCAGTTTGAGCCAGATCCAGACTTGATTGGTCTTCTCAGGGATGAAGAAACCGCTCTAGATCCACTGGAAGGAATTGAAGATGAATCAATCCCAGCAGAAGGGCCAACTGAATCTGATAATCTCGGCGAAAACCATCCTGATAGAAGAGTTAGGAAAGAGTGCCAGAGTTGCTCAAAGATGTTTGAGATCGATTTGCCAGAAGGTGTCGATGCCGCTTACACGAACTGCCCATACTGCGGTTCAGAAGAGCTTGTCAGCCTCAACGACTAACTGTGAAACTGTGATAGTCGGTAGTACGGGCAGGGCAATACCATATAGCGCACCTCTAGGAGGTGCGCACCAGAATGAGCCTAGAAACACACGCGAGTCGGAAGTCCGACAACCGAAGGAAACTCACCCTAGTGCTAGTGCTCATCTTCGCTGCTCCTTTGTTTTCGCCGCTCTCTAGCGTTAATGGGGAGCCTAGAATCGAGTCTAGTGACTTCGGAGTCCTTGACGAGCTGAGTGCGATGCTCGAAGAGAGAGGGGAATTCCTGAATTCAAACTCTGTCTCGCCTGTAGCAGAACCAAGGATAGAGGGAATCAAGGACTCAATCAAGTCCTCAGACCCCTCGAGCCCGATTTCCGAAGTTGGTCCTACGGTAGATGGCCTTTCGATGGTAGAAACCTCCCCTCCTAACCCAATGCACCCTGCTCCTTACGATCTTCTACTAAATAGCAGCAACAGACCTCCAGGATTTGTTGAGAATATCTGGCAGACACTATTCAACATCACCGACTACGTAATCTGGACGCAGTTCGAGGACCAAGAAGGAAACATTACCGAGAACATCGAAATCGTGTCGTTTAGCGCTTCCCTGTTGTCGATTCTAAATACCGACACAGAGGCACTCCTACATGCAGTAGACGTCGATTTAGATGGGGACGATGACATTCAAGTCGGTTTGAAGGTAGATGTGGAGTTTGTTGGCGGCTGGGGGATTGAGGGGGATACACTTTGGATAGAACCGGGCATTGAGTTCACAGTTCGAGAGATAGGAAGTAGTTCATCCGACCCAGATTGGGATGTAATGGATTCACTCCACGTTTCTCTAATCAAGGCATTCACATACTCTGACACTGGAACAATTCTGAATCTAGGTGAGGGGGAAACGTATGTCTGGGTGATAGACTCACGATTCACGAACCCGCCAAACGACTTCAAGTTCGAGGTTGGGATAGAGAGGGTATACTTCGACCTCTCCGAGGCCGCGTTCGGATTTGGAGAAGCGCTATTGGCCCTCCTGACGCTTGGAATCGGCTCATCTCCCTCAGAATCAGGAATCTCTTTCGCAGCGTTGTCTTCTCCATATTCGCTAAGGTTCGAAAATGGAGGGCAAGACGAGTGTTCCGAAAGATACAACACTTCAGAACTCCTTACCAGATCCTCCTTGGAAATCTCATGCGGTGTATCCGCGGGCTTCGGTTACATACACTTCTCCCCTCCAGATGACAACTTCAACAGGAGAATGTGGGAACTGGCGTACCTTGAAGCAAGATTCCATCCCCATGGGGATTCTACCCTATTGCCCAGTTCTGCCGAACTCATTGTTAGAACTGACAGCGTACTTCCAAGTGCGGCAGGAATGCAAGGGGAGAAGAGCCTGACAACTTTGGAGTACTGGGCCGATCGCAGAGCAGATCTGTACATTCATTTCCATGAGGATCGCTCAAATCTACCCGAGTCACAATCAGATGGCAACTTCGGAAACACCACAGATTCACTAGGTTGGTTAAGAGGGATGCCTGCCGGATCACTATCTCAGAACGAAATTGATAGAATTTTCAGGTTGCTAGGTTCTGCGGATCAGCCAGAGCTTCCAGGCAGCATCCCAACAAGGCTAGGAATGATAATTGGAATCAAGAACTTCACTCGCGACGAAAGCCAGAACGTAGATGACCCGACTCTTCCGATAAACCCTGCAAATCCTCCTGAGAGCCTGATTGTGGTCAGAACCGTGCAGCCACTTCAATCGTTAGACTACTACTCTTGGTTTTCTCGAGGCGGCTCAGACGAGGATCACAGGAGAATCCACATCTTCGCAGACATGATCCCCACCTCGATTGCTGTCTTTGGATCATTCGGACTAGGGGGGTCCGAGGAATCCAGCCAATCCCTTGACTCAAGTAGCAACATTGATTTCATTTCTAAGATAATGGATTCCGTGATCCTAAATGTCGTGGACCTTTTCTTGGATGTAGGAAACGTGCTCAACGAGGTTCCTTCCACAGTTGTCGAGGCCATCAGTGGGAGTATGAGTTCTGGGGGGTTATCTGGTAGGGAAGTACATGTTCTTTTGACAGACAATTGGCTGGAGTCGCGAAAACCCTTGCCAATTCAGAATTTGAAAATGCAAATTGGCTCATCAGACCATCCAGTGGTTACAGGAAACCATGTCATGCTTTCTTTGGACAACGATCTCGGAAAGATACAAACCGATCAAGGCCTCAAGGACCCGCTTGTGCCTGTCGCAGCAAGCGTCAACTTCTCAGGACTCCAGTCTTTCTCAATTATCGGATCGATTGACACTTCTAGACAGGATTTCAGTCTTGATTCCACTTCTAATGAGTCGATTCAATTCACATTCATTAGTCACAATTCTGGAACTTTAGATGATCTGGAATACCAGTCTGCTTGGATCTCGGACCTTCCAAACAACATCACGGCATCCGTCTCCGAAGAATCTGTAGAATACTCCTCAGGCTCTTCTATTGACTCAATAATTTACACAGGATTCGATGGGCTTCAGAGTCAAGCGGTCAGGATAACCGGTTTCCCCCAGTCATTCTCTTCCACTACAGGGACAGTGCTGTCTTGGTCTTCGGACTTCCCAATAGAAAGAGTTGAAGCGCAATTGAGTGACTCAACAGACCCTCTTTCCATGGTAGGTGACCACTTCCTTTTCCATCATGATCCGGTTAACGACACATCATCTCTTTCTGCGGCAATTTCCGGAGTCAGCGAGGTTGGGTGGATTCCTCCTGTTGAAGAGGGAGCTCCAGGAAAATCAGGAATGGGCACTGCGTTTGCAACTATTGAGGGAAGGAATGCAATGAGAATCAACGTTGGAAACGCACCAACTAATGGCCATCTGCCACTATCTGTTTTGGCGGAAATAGACCCTCTCCCGTCATCACTTTCAATACAGATTCCAACAGGATCTGAAGAAGGACCTTCTCTAGAGGTTCCAGAATTCAACTCTTCACAGGGACTTTCAGGTGCAGCTTTCTTCATTGGAGGATTTTCTGATCTCGGCCGATCAATAAACGGAGTCCTTTCTGGAATTACTACGGACATCTCCACTGGATCAGCCTCTGGGGAAGGAAACTTCTCATTCTCACTCGGACTTGAGGCGGACTCTGACTTCGATTTGATCGTGGAGTCGTTCATGGGCCAGAATTCTATCGAGGAACCTGAATGGGTTCACGGAGTCGCTCTTAACTCAGCTTCTTCAGGAATTACCGAAGGATTTCATCTAAAGACATGGATCCCAGATCTTCCTCCACTAGTCGACCTCTCCTTTTCCAGGGATTCTCTTGAGAATGGAGAGAGATGGGCCGTCACGATAGGACTTGAAGGATGGAAACCGTTTAACTCCGAGTTCGTAATCGCTTCCAAGGGAGTAAATGGACAGGATATTTTCCTAACCATTGAGGGTCTTGACGTAGGAGAACCAACTTCACTACTAATTGACTCAGTTTTCCGAACCGAGACAATCGGAGGAATCACCGAAACCTCGACTTCTACTCTTTACTCGATGTCCAACAGACTGGACTGGTTCCATGCTTCCCTACTGGATAGGCAGGCTGGAAGCAAAACCGAGATGATGGTACAGGATATTCCAGAATCTATAGAGATTCAGGCAAGTCTAGGGACTGCAATTTCTATGGATGTCACCGTTCCAGACCAATTCAGGATAGGGGACTTGGGAGTTGGCTCAATAATGATCCAGCAGATGCAGTGGATGGAGGGCTCATGGTGGCCTGCAACAATGTTCCTGACACAAGTCCCAGGTTCGATGAATCTCACTACAGAACCGGACTTTAACTTCGATATTTCCAAGAATCTGGCATTTCAAGGACTCCCAATCCTTGACTTCTCAGCTTCCAGTGAAGGCATGTCACTGTACATTGAGGCCCAGGGAAGGGCGATAAACAGCAAAGGAGACGTTGTTCTACTAGCAGAAGACCTCTCCGACAGACTTTCAATCAAGCCAACGGACTCCTTCGGCCTGAATATCAGATCTGGAGGGGATGGAGTAGGAAGACTCTACTTCAGAGCAACAGATATTCCAACCATGCCACCTGTGGTACTCGAAGAGATGGAAGCACTGGGTGAGAATCTGAAGAGTGCAAATATTAGAGTCCATGAGATTGGGAGACTAACCGTCCAGATTCCCGGCTACCAGATAATCGAGCTATCAGATGTCCAAGGAGGCCGAATCATCATCTCAGCCAGGGCCTCCGCAGAAGTCAATGGCTTGGACATTGACCTTAGAGGGGTGTTACTAGATGCCCAAGTCACAGGAGGAGTCCCATCTGGTACTACCCTAGGAGTGAATGGATTCGCCTCCGACCTATCATTCTTGAACATGATTCCAGGCTTCTCCGGTTCAACTAGCCACTGGATGGCTCCCGAACCTGTCTCTTCAGGGATTCTTACAGCGATTGCAACTTTTTGGGGGATGCCATAATGGATTCTTCAGGGGGCCTGCTAGCCAAGGTAGACGACGACTCCGAGACTGCACACGTAATTCTGGAGAGACTCGAGGATGCGTCTAAGGCGATAACCCCTGCAAGAGTAGTTTTCGCATCCATAATGGCCCTAATGATCTCCCTATCCACGATGTTCGCGGTAATCTGGGTGATTCCATATGACAATGTGCAAGTGGAGGTTGTATACATGCAATCAGGCTCTGGACACGTGATCCTAGCTGAATTGGATAATGGCGGCAGCAGATCGATCGAAGATGTCAGCGTCACAATCAGATTCATGGCATCGGATGGATCAGAGATAGATCGACACGACTTCTTCATGGACGAGCTCCCTGCTCACAGTTCTATTTCGAATACCCCCAATGACGATCTAGAACTAATTGTCCTCGGGCAGTCAGTATGGGATCAATACTTGATTGAGATAACTCTTGAGTACCGATTTTACGGTGGGGAAAAGATGCCTAGGACATGGACTCATGAAGTCGGGGACTGGACTAGGGAAGCATTCGTCAATGAGGTACCGTTTGAGGTATTCTAACTATTCAATAGCCCAGCAAATCCGATGACCCATAGTATCAAAGACATGTGAAAAAGGAGGAGAAATGATGCGGAAACAAATCTCAACACTGATGTTCATCATCCTCTTTTCATCCACTCTGCATTTTCCATCAACCTATAATTCAGCAATTACTGAGAATAGCCTAGAGCTAAGCCTAGATAGGAATAGGGTTGAGATATCTCCCGATCCAGATAGCATCAGAGATCTCGGTTCACCCACTATTGAGAGTGGTCAGGAAGGAACCAGAGGACTCTGGAGCGACTCTTCGATTGGAACATTCACAATGTCCGGACTAATTCTCAGTGAAGAGATCCCTGTGAATCTCAGAGCGACAAGATCCGATCTGATGGTGGTCCTAATCTCGCCCCAGACCGGCCTTTGGGAGGCCAGAATGGGAATATTAGAAGCAGCCGAGGTCGCAGTTCGAACAACAATCCCTCCATCCGGATTCCTAATCCAGGGTGCCACTGACCAATTGGGTTTGATCATGGATTTGCCCTACGTCGAAGCCAGCCACTCCGTCCCAATAGCCCTCATCGTTGACGACCAACTTTGGGGACAGGATTCCACAGAGGATGTAGAATTGACAGGTTGGAAGGACCACGACCTGAACAGATTAGACTCACCAGGTTTGGGTATTCGGGGCTCGGTCTCTCAACTCGCTGCGGAAAGCCTCGAAGACCCATGGTCCCCTACGGTAGGATTACACTTTGGTTCGATCTCCTCAGATCTTTTGCCCAAACTTGCGATGAACCCTGAAGTTGCGTTCATTTCCAAGGCCCCAGTAATAACAATCTCCAACAATCTTGCAAGATCGCATATGGAAGTAGGCTCTGTAGAAGGCTACTTCATTACTGGCCTCAATGGCAGTGGACAGATGGTAGCCGTCGCAGACACCGGTATTGACCATGATCATGGAGACTTCGGATCTAGGGCCCAGAGGGTCGATGTTGCAGGAGACAGTTCAACGGCCGACACAAATGACGGACATGGCACTCACGTCTCTTGCACGGTTCTCGGCTCAGGCTCTCGATCAAGCTCCAGCATTTACCAAGGCGTCGCACCAGAGGCTAATCTGTACATGCAGGCAATGGAAGACGATGACTCAGGGGCACTTTCTGGACCTGGAGTTTACTCACTACTTAACTCAGCATACAGCTCAGCTGGAGCCAGGATTCACACAAACAGTTGGGGAAGCTGGAATTCCGGTGGCGATTACTCTACCCAGTCAGAGGATGCCGATGACAGAACCTCGACCTGGGACCAGTACTGGAGCTATGACGGAATGACTGTCCTTTTCGCGGCAGGAAATGAGAGGAATGATGGAGTATCGCCCCCTGGAACTGCGAAGAACGTCATCACAGTCGGCGCCCATGTGAATAGGTACAGTGCCTCAGCCGAGGACGAGATGTACTACTGGAGCAGCAGAGGACCCACTGATGATGGACGCATTAAGCCGGATATAGTTGCTCCAGGCGATTATGTTAGATCTTGCAAGGCTCAGGAAGCCACTGAAGCAACTGGTACCTGGGAAGACGATTGGTACCTAGAGTACAGTGGAACCTCGATGGCAACTCCGGCAGCAGCAGGTGCATCAGCCTTGGTCAGAGAGTATCTGATCGAGATCGCTGAGAGGCCCGAACCACAAGGAGCTCTGGTCAAGGCGATGCTGATTCTAGGCGCTGAAGATATGGGCACTAGAGATATACCGAACAATGACGAGGGCTGGGGAAGACTCAATTTGGCAAACACTCTACTTCCTGATAATCAAGTGGGTGACGTGGGAATATTTGTCGATGACAGGTCCCGACTATCAAGCGGTCAGGAAGCCTCATACAACTTCGAAATAACTCGTTCTGGGGAACCACTGAAGGTTGTGTTAGCATGGTCGGACTATCCTGGGTCCACATTCTCCACGACTCAACTTAGGAACGATCTAGACCTAGAGGTAACTTCTCCCGACGGAACGGTAACTTACCTGGGGAACGACTTCACAAATGGAATGTCATCGACAGGAGGCTCCAAGGACAGCAAGAACAATGTCGAGGTAGTGCTGATTGACTCGGCGGAGATCGGAATATGGAACGTCAAAGTCAAGGATTTTTCACATGGGGGCTCTAGAACCTACCAGCCATATGCAATAGCTGTGAGGGGCGTCAATGTCAACGATCTTACACCCGATCCGGCGTTTGTAACCGGATCATTCGAAATTTCCACCCCAATCCCACAAGTTGGTAATCAGACCCAATTCTCCGCATCGGTAATCAATCAAGGCTCCGGATCAATTGCTCAAGTATTCGTTTCAGCTCATGTAAACGGGAATCTGATTGCCACAAGGTCCCTTAGCATGACTCCTGGACAAGAGGTCAACTTGGAATGGGACTGGACTCCAGAGTCATCCGACAAAGGCGAAAGCGAAATCAGGATTGAGATAGACCCCAGTGACGATATCGAGGAACTCTACGAGGACAATAACCTACTGATACATACTATTCAGGTTAGCGCACCAGGGATTCAAGCGACATCTGATTCCCCTTTGGTTACGCTACAGGATGCTTCAGACACAACTACAAGGTGGGAGATCACATTGACCAACCTGGCGCTGTTCGAAACCAATGCGAGCATTGAGGCATCCACCCCTACAAGGAGGTTTGATGGAGAAACATTCGACTGGTTCATGAGTTTCGACAAAATCTACGTCGAACTGGGACCATCAGCGTCAACTACTGTGAATTTGTCACTAGTTCATCCCGCTCCTCCAGACCCAGGAACCTATTCGATGATGATCACAGCAACTGACGAAGACTTTGACTTGGAGTCGCAACTCGAGATTTTCTTTGATGTCCCAGTACTGGCTCAGCCCGAAGTCTCACTTCCTTCGGATTCCATTCTGGTCGATTCATTTGACAGCACACACACCTCAGTACAGATTTACAACAGAGGAAACGGGGCACAATCATACGATATCGAACTTAGATCACCAGCCGGATGGGAGGTCGGGCTAACCGATCTCGGCCCATTCGTGGGATCCAGCCAAGGATCAACCGGAACTCTGGTGAAGGACGGCTCAATTTCAGCGGGAATCACCGTGGTTCCTCCCGGAGTCATGATCCAAGCAGGATCTTCCTTCTCCGCTGAGCTATTGGTCAAGTCTAGGGTGAGCGACGAGGTTTGGTCGTTTGACCTACCTCTCGTAGTGGAACCCATTGACTCTGCACAGTTCAGCCCGCCCTCTGGTGATGCCGAGGAAGGAGTGCCGGCCGACTCTCTTCACGAAATTTCCGTTCAGATTTCCAACCTAGGCAACAGGGACCTAGTCCTAACTCCAATATTGAGGTCGCTACCAGGAGGTTGGGCTTTGCAGGGCGGGCTGGAAAAGGTGACAATTCCGTACGGATCATCAGCAGGTTGGGATTTCTCCATTCAAGGAAACGGGCTTGCTGCGAGTGGTCTAGTCGAGATCAGGTTCCTAGTCCAAGATGGTGATTATTTCGACTGGAATACTACACTAGAGGCAATTTCTGGAGCCATCCCATCGGTCTCATTCTACGAAGTAGTCTTCGTTGAAGGGTCATCCATTGAATCTTCAAACACTCCTCTTGGGTTGGGTCCCCATCCTGTTGGGAAAGCATTCGATTTGGGCTGGCAAGTGGCAAATGAGGGCACATCGTTCTGGGAGCCAGTTGCATCGATGACACTGCCTAACGAGGATTGGGATGCGAGTTGCACAATGAACCCCAGTAGGGTCTCACCAGGTGGAACAGCTATTGCATGGTGCTCAATCATTATTCCCGCAGATGAACCTGCAGGTTCGGAACCGCAGGTTTCCCTCGTCCTATCAGCCGATGGCGTGGAGGTGTCTAGTCCCCTATCACTCCAGATCGAGACCGTTCGCGAGGTGGAGTGGTCTCTAAAGAATTACAACGAGGCCTTGGAGGGATACCCATCGACACTGTACTTAGAACTCCGGAATTCGGGCAATGTGCCAATTTCAAACAGATTGGTTACGGAAGGGCCCAATGGGTGGAACATCAGAATTCTGGATGGAATACTGGTTACTCTACAGCCAGGGGAGGTCCGATCCGTACAGCTTGAGTTCACTCCTAATTCAGGTTCGGACGGCCTTCTAACGGTATTTCTGGCGGATGCAGATGATGTCTCAGGGGCAGCCAAGTCTTGGGAAATCGAAGTTACTCCAAACTCTTCAGATAATGGCTTGAGCCCACTCATTATTGCCGTGGGATTGCTTATTTTGCTGTCTATGGCTGGAGTTTCTGCGGCCGTAGCATTCTCAAGATCTGGAGGAGACCTATCATCAGTTTTCCATTCGAATCGTTCCAAGGCAAAGGAGAAGACTATCCAACCAATTCCTTCCCAGGAAGGAGTAGTAAATGAACCGAAAAGCAATACAGAGCAGAGGTCAGAGAACTCTTCAGATTTGAAGGATCTACAGAGTTTCCCCGACTACCCCGGATGGTTGTGGGACCCCTCCAAGGAGGAATGGGTCCCGGATCCAAATCATGACGATTAGAAGAAATAGTCGAAAATTCGACTGGACCCGGAAAACTGTGATATTTGACGAACTTGGAGCCCGAAGCCCTTAGAGGGACGAATGTCTCGGTCAATTGATGACAAGGTCAGTTTCCGCATTGATAATCTCCACAGTCCTGCTTGTTTCTCTAGTATCTACTCCGGTTTCGGCAGCCGCATCTCTTTCTCTGTCCTCCAACCCAATGGCTTCTGAGGCTACGACTGATCAAGCCGCCATATACACAATCTTGATTGAAAACACCGGTGACGAGGATCTCACAGTCTCCCTTAGTGCATCCCAAGCGGCGGATTGCAACGGCTTTACCTCGACGCTAGATGACACGGTAATATCGGTCAACCAAGGGAGCACGGAAACCACAGAGCTAACAGTCAGCATCAATGATCAGGCTACTGGAGATTGCGAAACAACTGTTTCAGCAACTGGTGCTGTTTCAGGCTCCATAGAAACAGCCAACGACGACGTAACTGTGACAACAACAGCAGAAGGGGGAGGACAGTACTCTGTAAAGCTGGACTACGTAAATCCAAACAACGGAAGAGTCGAGTATGATGGAGAAGAAGACGATGTGAAGTGGACTGTCAGTGTCGAGAACACCGGGGAGAACGATGCGACGGTCCAACTCGCTATGTCATCCTCATCGGAGTGCGAATCGGATGGATTGGATGCCACAGTGGACCCCCAGCAGATGAACCTGGACTCTGGAGAAAAGGAAAATGCCGAGGTGACAGTTACTTTGGATGAGGGGAGCTCGACTCCCGCAGGCTCCCACTGTTTCGTCTTGGAAGCAACAGTGTCAAACGACCCTAACACTCTGGACCAGGCAAACGATAGCGCGGAACTAGATCTCACTATTCCAGAAGTAAAGACCTGCGACTCAAATCTGCAAAAGGCATCTCACACATTAGATCCAGGGGAGGCCGACACCAACTCGTTCACCCTCACAAATACTGGAAACACAGCGTGGACAGTAAGTGCATATGCTATGTCGGAAGGCATTGATGTGAGTGATTGGTTTGATTTCGACGGATCCACATCCCGGCTGCTTTCAAAGCCAGGCGAAGGAGGCCAAGATACCACTTCATACGACTTCGAAGTCTCGCCGGACGATAGCGTTGAGCCAGGAACGGTCGACGTCTATATCCAGGGACTGGCGGGAAGTAGTGTTGGATGCCAATCCCTGCTAAGGATAAACCTAGGACAGGTACATGATGCAAAGATCACTCTATCAAACCCCACAATTAGCAATGTCGATCCCGGATCCACAACATCCACATCAATGATGGTGACCAATACCGGAAATGGCCAGGACAATTTTGCCCTTGGAGTCCGAGATCTTTCCCCAGGGTGGTCCGTGGATCTATCTGAGACATACGTTACAATTGACGGAAGGCACTGCACTTCAACAAATAACTGTGACAGGAAGAGCATACAAGTACAAATCACTGTTCCTGCAAATGCCAAGGCTGGAGTCGAGTTTTCAGTAACCGTATACGCTAATTCCCAGGGGTCTACATTAGACGAGGCTACTGCGACGGTAACAGTTGCTGCTGTTCATAGTGGAAGTATTGACCTCACATCCGACTCTCAGACTGGAAGATTCGGCCAATGGGTTGCATTCCCTATTCTAATCTCTAACACAGGAAATATCCAGGACACATTCGCACTGTCGTCTTGCGATCCGAAAATCTCGGAGACATGCGAGCAGACAAAGTGGGATACGAAATTCAAAGACAACCAAGGAAATGAGGTTTCTCAGGTTACCATTCAGTCAGAGGAAGCTCTCCAGGTTTTCTTGGAGGTCCTAGTTTCAGACAATATCAACAACAACTCAGAGTCTTTCGAGGCTAGAATCGGAATCGTCGGCACTAACATTCTGTTGACAGATGAAATTTCAGTGACCGTTTCAAACTTCAATTACAGCATGTCCGTAGGTTTTGAGAATCCAGGAGAGAATCCAGCGATCATGCCAATATCTCTTCCTCCGGGGGGGTCCTCCTCAATGTCTTTCGCAGTCACAAACACCGGTGATGGTGGTGCCGATGACGTTGTGATTTCCGTCTCTGGCATGGACTCTTCCGTACTAAGGACAATCAGTGTAGATGGCCAGATTTTGGATGGAAATGAGGTAAGAGTACCAGCAAACGGACAAATCACCGTCCAGATCGATTTCGATGTAATGGATGTCGAGAGTGGAACATCGGGAGTCATCAGGATTGGAGTCACGTCAAAGAAGAACACAGGTCAGGCCCCTTCGTTCGTTGACATGGTGGTAGATATCAGGGCTATTCACGATCTTAATGTAGAAATGGAAACTAGCCAATTGCTGACTTCAACTTATCCAGAAAACACAGAATTCACCATAATCGTCACAAATAAGGGAAACACCGAGGAAGAAGTAGAGGTTCTCACCAGCGATTCACTGAGGGGGTGGACGGTGGACGTGATTGGGGACGAATTCAAACTAAAGCCCGGCAAGACCCGAGAAGTTATCGTTCGAGTAACTCCTCCTAGCGAGATGATATCGGATGACGAGTACACCTTTACGGTCATAGTACAACCAAAGGGAATGCCCGTGGCAGGCGAGCCAATTGATCTTTCAGTCGAATCCACAATCGGTTCAGGTTCTATTTCCGAGGATACAAAGACGATCGTTTCGATAGGCGTTATTGCTGTTGGATCACTCTCAGTGCTCTACCTATTTGCAAGGACTAGGGCAGAGAATCGAATTCTTTCTGATTCGATTCAAATCGAGTCAGATCAATGATTCAGCAAGGAACTCATTCGGATACGCTTATGTCCGGAATTTTTGTGGCCATCCACATCGGTCCCTACGGGACCGGGGTGATGCCATGAGTTCTGTTGCAGAGATGTACCTTCCAGTAGCGGTAATGACACTAGTGGGAATAGGGTTCCCAGTGTTCAGCTTCTTCGCAACTAGGTTCCTTAGGCCAACCACCAAAGGCTCAGACCCAAACAAGACAAGATCAATTCTTCTACCGGGTTATGAGGTCGATCACTCACTCTACGTTAGGAGGGACAGCACATACGAATGCGGCTCTGAACCTCTTGGCGACGCGGATATCAATTTTCACTTCCAGTACTACTGGTATGCAATAGTGTTCTTGGTTTTCGATATCGCATTTATGTTCCTAGCGTTCGGAGGCGTCATGGCAATACAGAAGGGAAGGGGAATGGATGACTCCTCGATAATCAGTGCCCTACTAACCATGTCAGTGTTCATCATCCTCATGGGATTGGGGGTTTGGCATGTTTTCAGGAAGAGAGGAAGAATTTACATTTGAGTGATATTATGGAAGATGAGGGTCAGAACTACTCGACATTCAACAGCAGGATGCTGGTAGACACTGTCGGAGATATCACAGACGAAGCCCTCAAGGCCAGCCGAATCAAGGATGTAATCGGAGTCCTGGTGGGGAGAGTCTTCAACTGGAGCCAGAGGAAGTCTCTCTTCCCACTTCATCTAGGGATAAAATGCTGCGCTCTTGAAATGGCTGCAGCGGGTGCCAGCAGGTTTGACGCAGAACGCTTCGGGGTTTTCTTCAGATCAAGTCCGAGACAGTGCGACGTACTCCTGGTAAATGGCCCAATAAGCAAGAAATTCGCCGACCCACTAATCAGACTATGGGAGCAGATGCCAGAGCCAAAGTGGTGCATAGCAATGGGGGAGTGCGCCATTTCAGGAGGCCCATATTTCCAATCATACAACATTCTCGAGGGAGTTGATACAATCATTCCAGTAGATGTGTACATTCCGGGATGCCCTCCTAGGCCAGAGGCCCTGATAGACGGCTTTGACAAACTAAGACAGAAAATAATCAGAATAGGGGCTTTGCCAAACGAAAACGCTCCGAAATCAAAGAATCCGATAATTATTGGAGACGATTAGGGGAATTGGAATGGGAAAGACAGTATCAACTTCTACTCAGAAATCTGCCGCTGAGGCCTTGGCTTCATCCATTTCATCAATGGACGGGGTCACTGCAGAAGTATCTGAGAGAAAAAGCGGTACTCAACCTAGAAACGTCGTTTCCGTAGACTGCGCACCCGAAAATTGGCGATCGTTGGCCGAGTCCTTACGTAATGAGCACGAAGTAGACTACTGCTCAATGATTACGGGAATCCACTGGCCAGAAGGAGGTCCAGACAAGAACTGGGAGGTAATCTATCACTTTCTGAGAATGGGGGTGAACGATCCACCAGTTTTGGAGGGGATGGTTCAACCCATTGTAACAGACCCAACCAAGGTCGAGGGAAACTTTGTTCCACTGGAACTTGAGGTTAGGATTGCAATTGCCGAAACAAGAGAACCTTCTGTAGATTCTGTGCAGGACATTTGGGTTGGGGCGGACTGGAATGAGAAGGAGACTTGGGATCTAGTGGGGATAGACTTCGAGGGGCACGTCGGAATGAGGAGGGTGCTTCAACCCCATGAGACTCCTATCGGATTCCACCCTCTCCAGAAGCAGCACAAATTGCGATATCATGACTTCGAAGAAATGTACGATGACGCCCAGGGTTTCCTTCGCAAGCCTTCGGATGCTGGAAAGGTGAAGTGAGGTCAGAAAATGGCAGAAATGTGGATATCTATGGGTCCTCAACACCCAATGACACACGGTCTTTGGACTCTGAAGGTCAAGGTAGATGGAGAAACCGTGGTCGACACAGAGCCCGACCTAGGATATATCCACAGGGGAGTGGAGAAGATTTGCGAATCTAGAGACTTCACTCAGATTACAACTTATTGCGACCGGCTTTGCTATGCAAGTGCCAACACTTGGTCTCACTCCTACATCTATGCTGTCGAAGACCTGCTAGAGGTAGAGGTCCCTGAAAGAGCAGAGTATATCCGGCTAATTGCGGTTGAGTTGCAGAGGATTGCATCCCACCTGATGTGGCTAGGGGCTTACGGCCCAGATATTGGAAATCTTTCGATAATGGTCTGGTGCTTGAGGGAGCGTGAGATGATGATGGATCTGCTCCAGGAGCTCGGCGGATCAAGGATGCACTACAACTTCCCTCGAGTTGGAGGCGTGAAGAGAGACCTGCCTCATGGGTTTGCACAAAGGGCTAGGGCCAAGGTTAGCCTATTCTTGAATCGAATTCAGGAGTATGAAGCGCTCTTCGACGAAAGTACAATTTTCTTAATCAGGACTCAGGGTGTTGGATATGCCAAACCCGAAGAGATGGTGAATCACGGAGTTTCGGGGCCGAATGTCCGAGCTGGGGGAGTAAACTACGACGTCAGGACCGCACACCCGTACTCAGTCTACAGTGAGTTAGACTGGGAACCACCTGTAGAGCGACCCTCGATCAAAGGAGCAGATTGCTACGACAGATACAGGGTCAGGGTGGATGAGATGCGAGTAAGTGCCAGTATGGTTCTTGAGGCCTTAGACAAGATTCCGCGTGGAGCAGACACCTACCACGAGCCAGGTGATCCAGCAATCCTGGCCAAGGCACCAAGCAGGGCTCCCGAGGGGACTTCAGGGTTCCACCACTTCGAGGACAGCCGTGGTGAGTCCATGTTCTACATCGCTGGAGGTGGCGAAGGCAGGGGTAAGCAGCCATACCGAGTCTCAATAAGATCGCCGATTTTCATCACTATTCCATATGCATCAAAGTGCATGGTGGGATACAAAGTTGCTGATATTCCAGCAATCATGGGGTCATTCGACCCTTGCATTGGAGAGACGGACAGGTGAGGTTGTATGGCAACAAGTGACTGGTTGGACCTAAGGGGTTGGATAGGGAGTCTGGTCGGTTGGTCAATGGACAATGTGCATGACATCCTGCCTTCGGAGGATTTGGATCTGCAGGTAACAATTTCTCTGCCGAAAGGCATCTGGCCAGAGGACATAGTTCTAGGACCCGTTCTGAACCTGCAGGAGGAATTTGGAGAAATGCAGCCAGCACTTGAGGCCTTCTTCTCCTCTACGATGATTTGTACTGTAGTCTTCACCACTTTGATGCTTACAATGCTTCCAATACCATACATCGAGAGGAAGTTCATCGGACGTCTCATGGACAGAATAGGCGCCACAACCACATTGAGGAGCCTTTGGGTAGGTGAGAGCGGGGCAACCGCAGGAGATTGGTGGAACCAACTCCCTTTCGGAATGGGGACTCCAATTGGATGGCTCAATAAGTCACTGAACTCTATGTGGGGCAACGAACACCATCTTGAGACCGTTTCAAGGGTAAACAATAGGAGTTACCATGGCTACTGGTTCCTCCTTCCCGGATTCTTCCAGGCATTCGCTGATTTCACTAAATTCGCTGGAAAGGAGCACATAGTTCCCAAAGACGCCGACAAAGCGGTTTACGAGGTGGCTCCAGTAATCATTATCTCAACCACAGTCATAGTATTCGCATTCATTCCTTTCGGACCCCATTACTTCGTCACTAGTCCCGAACTATCAGCAATTTTTATGATGGCAATTTTCGGAGTTGCCCCATTGGGTGTGTTCTTTGCAGGATGGGCCTCCAACAACAAGTACACTCTGATTGGTGGCATGCGTTCTGCAGCCCAACTGACTGCATACGAAATACCTCTTCTGATTACCGTTCTAGGAGTTTGCGTAATTAGCGGCACATTCAACATCATTGAGATAGTAGACTTCCAGGCTCAAGAATCCAACATTTGGAATATTTTCCTGATGCCACTGGGGGCCGCTCTGTTCTTCATCACAATGATCGCCGAAGTCGAGAGAATCCCGTTTGACATGCCAGAGGCGGAGGCCGAACTTGTCGAAGGATGGTGGACCGAGTACGGTGGATTGCGCTGGGGTCTAATGTTCGCTGCGGAGTACATGCGCTCTTACGCCGCTTGCTTGCTGTTCGCTCTCTTCTTCCTCGGGGGATGGGAGGCACCATTCCAAGGAACTCTAGAGGCAGCCCCAGTAATTGGTGGAATTCTGGAATTCTTACTTTCTCTGGTGCCGGGAATTGGTTGGTTGCTCCTTAAGGCATGGCTGCTATTCTCTGTATTCGTCTGGATCAGAGCTTCTCTTCACAGGGTGAGAACAGATCAGATTCTTGAGTTCGGTTGGCTGTGGCTTCTACCTCTTTCGATTGTAAACCTAGTATTCGCTATATTCCTGAGAGTCTGGGTATGGGATGGGAGTTGGGGAATCGCTGCTCCTGTGTTGATGACTCTAACTGGGGTCCTGGGCTTCGTAATCCTAGCCGTCGATGAGGATAAGGAGGCACTGGAGACGATGAGAAGGCCATACAGCACCTATGCAGTAGTCAAAGCCTCCCCAGGCAGCCATTCCGACAAGGAGGTGGGACAGTGAGCTATCACCCACACGGAACTCCTAGCTTCCGCAATCTGATAATTAGGCCAATGTGGATAACCTTGAAGACCGCACTTAGGACCGTCCCCTTTCTCGGCAAATTGAGTTTCCTGAAGAGTGGCTACCATGCTCAGCCTGCAGACATGGTCGACCCAGAGACAGCAAAAAGAGTTGGCAAGAATCACCCCAGCTCGGGACAAAAATTCTCTGCGGACCGAGAGACTAGTCAGATAATGCCATTCGTAGAGAGGCCAGTAACGGTCATGTACCCCTATGAGAGGCTCGAGGATCTTGAGCCATGGCTATTCGTGCCAGGAAATTACAATGGCAGGATTGGAGTCATCTGGGAAACTTGCACGGCTTGCAAGGCCTGTGTAAGGGCATGCCCCAATGACTGCCTTCACATGACTTCAGAAGTTAGAGTGAATGTACTGGATACAGCAGAAGAGGGTGACAAATGGCATGGTTACGGAGGAGAGATAGAGGTCGGAGGTCTTGCCGCTAGACCAAGGGAAGACTTCCACAAAATCGAAGAGAATCACGATCTAGTCAATGACCACGAACCCGCTCCACAACAGTACGACTTCGGCGAGATTATCGACTTGAGCGGAGAAATGGCCACAGTGAGATGGACAGATGGATCTGGCCAGGAAAATGTCGACCTACAGTCAATAAAGCCTGCCGAAGAGGACATCGTCTCAGGAAGAATTGATCTTGGAAGGTGCATGTTCTGCGGCCTTTGCATGGAGGCTTGTCCGTTCGAATCATTCTTCATGACCAATGAGTATGACGGCATGTCAGGATTCACAAGGCAAGACTTGTGGATGGATGCCGATCGGACTCGGGTCCTGCCAGCCGTACATCAGGAGAGGGTTGACATGGAGCTTGCAAAGAGAGCCCAGAAAGAGATTGACAAGAGGGCCAGAAAGGCTGCCAAGGCGGAGGCCTGATCTATTGGCACTGGACTTCGAGACTCTGATTTTCGTAATTGTTTCAGCTTCGGCAATTGCTGGAGCAGTGGGTTGCGTCTTCTCCTCTAGAGTGGCGCACTCCCTCCTTTGGCTGATGTTGACCTTCTTTGCAGTGGCAGCAGCA
>CEOQ01064387.1_pt1 | contig 22118 bp, 25 predicted proteins | sample 361351 | NCBI WGS metagenome assembly CEOQ01 (sample SAMEA2619907, study PRJEB7988) | marine metagenome | biome: marine biome (ENVO:00000447); feature: deep chlorophyll maximum layer (ENVO:xxxxxxxx); material: "saline water (ENVO:00002010), including plankton (ENVO:xxxxxxxx)" | depth 60 m | reverse complement strand
GAACTAACAATATTGGCCATCAATTACGGAGAAGATCCAACAACTGTTCTTAGCTTTGCGTCTAGTCTAGGGCTTACATTCAGAACACTATTGGATGAAACAGGAACAGTTCAAACGCGATATCAAGTTCGCGGCTATCCCACCACAGTCTTCGTCAAAACAGACGGCACGATATCACACACTCATATAGGAATGATGAATCCTCCTATGCTCACCGAACAAATAGACCAACTTCTAATCCATTAGCCTATAATGCGCTCTTTCCCAAACCTAGCGACATTCGCGTCTGTCCAGTCAAAAATCATCAAATACTGGACGAACATCGCCACCATACTGTCAGGCATCTACATATCTCTAGCACTACTTGCACCTATGTTACTCTCCACCGGCCTACATAAGCCAGGCAATTTACTATACCGAATATTCTCTGCTGTATGCCATCAGAACTCATCAAAATCATGGTTCTTTTCAATAAATCTAAAAACTTCAAGTTTAACTATTTTTCCATCGCTCGAAGCAGCGCTTCCACCTAGTGTTGCCCCATGCGTCGAGTGTAGCGCCTTTCTTGGTGCTCCTGAATTTGGTTGGAAAACCGCCTTATGTCATAGATGCACAGGAATATATCTTGGGGTATTTGGCGCCAGCCTTATATTTAACCACCTAAAACACAAGCACTTACGGATACCTAAGCTAACTACATATTTGTACTTATTTATTGGCCTGTCACCTATCATTATTAATACTATGATGCCCACTGACGCCACAAACGCATTCAATACATTCGCAATACCCAACTCGCACATCATAAGCACAGTAACTGGCTTCCTCTTTGGCTCCTTGAGCATATGGTACGCTTACCCCCAAATCGATTCACACGCCGAAAAATATATTTATAAACTGTCCCAGCAAAGATTATCTAAAGGTAATAATCAGCAATGATGATATGCCGCTCAAGCAATAAGATCACATACTTTACTTTCGACACAATGCCAACGACTCGTATTACACATGGCATCTTTGGACGATTAGGAGGGGTCAGTCCTCATCCTTACGAGAGTCTAAACATGAGTACAAGCACCGGAGATAGCAAACAAAATGTTGACACAAATATAGCCCTTGCATACAACTCCTTAGGCATACCAATCGCCTCTCTTAGGACAGTAACTCAAGTTCACGGAGCGCGAACAATAGCAACACACACCAAGCAGTTTCGCAATAATATAAATGCTGACGGGCTAATTACTAAAACACCCAACACATCATTGTTCATGCGTTTTGCCGACTGCGCCCCAATAATGTTATATGATCCAATAAACCACGCGATTGCCCTAGGCCATGCAGGCTGGCGCGGAACCTTAGCTGGACTCGCCTCCTCAATTGTAGCCACAATGAAGTCCACTTTTGGTTCTAAGCCAGACAAACTATTAGCCGCCATTGGCCCTTGCATCACAGTCAATAATTACGAAGTAGGCCAAGAGGTAGCTGACTTATTTCATGAGGCATTCGAGAAAACAGATGATATCATTGTGTACAACAACAACTCAATACGCCTAGACCTGATTAAAGCAAACATACATTCGTTAGCTTCATCCGGTGTACAATCAATTGAAACCAGCAATCTATGCACGTCTTACAACAACAACTACTTCTACTCGCACCGAACAGAAGCAAAACCGTCAGGTAGGTTTGGCGCTGTAATATACCTACCTTAGCACTTCTCATGCAAAACTTAAATGCTATCTCATCATCGGACTCATTGACAGCATCTTACCATGCAACACTTGCACAAATCCAAGATGTTGCAGAAAGGGCAGGCCGTACCCCAGACGACATCACCTTGATTGTAGTCACTAAGACTCAGCCAATCGAAGCGATCAAACATCTATACAAACTAGGACATAGACATTTTGGAGAAAACAGAGTAGCAGAGGCTTCAACAAAAATAGACATGTTATTAGGTCAGTTGCGATCCAATTCTATCCCACCCATTTGGCACATGATAGGACACATTCAAAGTCGAAAAGCACGCACATGCGCCTCATTGTTCACTCACATTCACTCAGTCGATTCTGTCAAGCTTGCCAACCGCCTATCACGATTTTCGTCTGACCACGAAACTACTGCATCGGTGCTGTTGCAATGCAATGTATCTGGAGAACATACAAAGTCAGGCTTCGCCGCAACCAATACCGCCACAAATACGTCTCAATGGTCCGATTTAGCCAGTTCGATATCTCAAATGGCAGAGTTACCAAACCTCAACATTGTTGGCCTTATGACTATGGCGCCAATATCAAACAATCCTGAGACATCACGACCAATATTTCGAAACTTAAGGCTCCTCAGGGATCAGATAACACAACACTTCCCACAATTACCTATGAAGCATCTATCCATGGGAATGAGTGCCGATTACAAGGTAGCAATTCAAGAAGGTGCTACAATGTTAAGGATCGGAACATCAATATTCGATCACAGACATACTAAGCAATAATATATAGACAAGGATCCGCTATGGAAGAAATACTTATCAGACCAATCGGCTTCATTTTTTCGATAATACAATTTGCAATACTCGGTAGAGTGCTATTGTCATGGTTACGCCCAGACCGATCTCATCCTGCAATACAACTATTGTACGAATTGACTGAGCCAATACTCCAACCAATCCGCAACTTAATGTCTGACATGAGCGGGGGCATGTTTGATTTTAGTCCGATAATAGCCCTTCTGCTGCTCAATGTACTTGAAGGCCTAATAAAATATATTATTATTGGCTTATTCTAGGTTATTCCTTAACCCTAAACCACAAATAATCACTGCTATCTGCTCAACCCATCAACTATTTTCGGCATGCAGCTAGCTCACCCTCATGCAAGTGTGTTCAACACAATTGCTCGCCAATCTATAAACGAGCAGTTTATGAAATCACTTCACGTACAGGAATCTATTGCAGTTGTCACAAGTCACGATCCTACTGCCGCTACGCGCAGCCTGTACATGACCAGTTGACACGCCTAATCCACACCCTGAACACATACCATCGTCAACTAACGCCACCGCTAACCCACGGTATTTCGACCTGGCTAGTTCATACCTATCAATCAACTCATCAGGAATTGAATTAAGCGCAACTTCACGTTCTCCTTCTAATCTTTCAATATCGTCCAAAATAGTCATACTTTCAGAATCCATTTCCCTCTCAAGTACCTTTCGTTCATGTAGGGCGACTTCATGATTCCGATTAGCTCCTTCTAGACCTTCCTTACAATCTTCCTCTACAATCATAGCTTCTAACTTTGCATCCTCCAGCTCCGCTATACGCCGCACAAGAGCCTCTCCTTGATCCTGCAAGTCCTTGAGCTCCTTTGGGTTAGTCACTGTACCGCTATACAATCTCTTCTCACCATTTTCGTATTTGCTTGACACAATATCTATCTCTCCCTGAACCCCAGCATGCTTTTTTGTTGCGGCATCCATTAAGTCTGATGCCTCTTGAAGATGCCTTAAAGCCTCGACCACAGTACTATTGTCATCGAGCACGCTATTTATCTCAGCAATCCGCTTCTTGCTTCGATCTATTTTTGTGTCAACTTGTTGCAATATATATATTCCAGCTACAGAGCTCATGATTACATGGATTATATCACCACGGTGTATAATCCGAACCATTACTAGAAAGGAAAGTAATAACTAACACCAGAAATACTAACGACCACTAACACGACATCCACCCTTGCGAAACCATATACTAATATCAGTATTTGTGTCAGGCATGACCACCCTTGCAGCCGAAGTATCTGCATTTCGACTAGTCGGACACATCTTTGGCACATCAAACATTGTCTGGTCAAGCATCATCGGCCTAATGTTACTGTATCTATCAATTGGATATTATATTGGTGGCCGAATAGCAGACAAAACACCGCGTACCACAAAATATTTCACGATTATTTGTTGGGCATCAATCACAACAGCATTAATACCAGTAATCTCGAGACCAGCACTATTGTATGCCGCAACCGCCTTAGCATCATTAAATGCCCCCGTTGTAGCAGGAGCATTTGCCGGAACGATGCTTATGTTTGCAATTCCTATAACTTTACTTGGATGCACATCTCCATTCGCCATCAGACTTCTAACAACCAACTCGTCAGAGGCAGGCTCTGTAGCAGGTCGAGTTTATGCTCTATCAACAATAGGGTCCATACTTGGTTCGTTCCTTCCCGTACTGGTAACAATCCCAACTTTTGGCACACGTTACACCTATATTGCATTTTCCGGAGCCCTTTTAGTAACAGGACTTATAGGATTATGGAAACATTCATCTCAAAGTCCGCCTACATTCACGCTATATATGGTTATCCCATTTTGTTTTGCAGCTTACCTATGCTCTCAAGGAAATATAAGACCATACGATGGCCTAATCCATGAGAAAGAATCCTCATACAATCTGATACAAGTTGTAGAACGTGATGAGGCGCGCTATTTACTTCTTAACGAAGGTCAGGGAATACATTCGATTCACGATCCAAATTCTCTCTATACTGGCGGCAGCTGGGATTATTTCCTAACCGCACCATTCTTTAATCCACCACCTCACCAAGTATCACAAGTAAACAATCTACTAATCATAGGTCTCGCAGCAGGCACAATATCTAATCAATACACCCAAATTTATGGTGATATACCAATCACAGGAATAGAAATAGACGAAGATATTATTGAAATTGGTAACGAATATTTTGATATGAGCAAACCCAACCTGTCAACAATCGCAGCAGACGGCCGTCTGTACCTAAACTATTTATCCGATAAATACTCGGTAATTGCCGTAGATGCCTACCGGCTACCATATATACCCTGGCATCTAACCACTAAAGAATTCTTTCTTGAAACCAAATCACTGCTAACGCCAACAGGTGTCATTGCGATCAATGTGGGTCGGACAAGCACCGATCGACGCCTAGTAAATGCTCTATCAGCAACCTTATTATCAGTTTTTCCTACAGTACACGTCATTGACGTCCCAGAAACATTCAACTCAATACTAGTAGCAACTAACATCAAAACATCAGCCTACAACCTGCAAGAAAACTTAGCATCACTACATCCAAAATCGCACGCACTTCTACCAGTGATGTTAGACAAGACAATCAACAACCTTGTACCTACAAATCCGAACGACATGATATTTACTGACGACCGGGCACCAGTAGAGCAGCTCACCGATTCCATTCTACTCAACTACCTTCTAGGCTCACATTCGCTCTTAAGCGAAAAAATCGCGACGCGTCCGGAGCTATAGCAATACAAAACACCAGTTACTGCTTACCAATTATCACTTCCATCATATGGTCATATCCTAGCTTTGATTCATTGTAAAACACAAGTACCAAGGGATGGTCGTATACGGTAAAGCTTTCATCAGCGACAACAGACCTATGCATGTAGTCATAATGTTTTTTATCGTCTCTGAGGTTGATCCCTGCCGAACCAATATGATCCCCTCTCAGAGATATACCAGAAAAACTCGGGTGTCGAGTTTCTGCAAGTGCCAAACTATATCCAAGCGTACCATCGAACAAACCTTGATAGTATTTCACGCTATATGGAAACAATTCCGAGTTTCCATACACGGGACCATAATTTCGATTACTTGCAACGATTATGTAATCAGCTTGCACTATATCCTCAACGATAGGTGTGAATTTCTGTTCAGTATCTGGCAGCTCAGCCAGATTCATTGCCACAGTATCAAACCCTTCTTTAAACACCAGCTTGTCTAGCTGCCTTACTTGAGGCATTGGAAGCGGGTGATCCCATTTCTCAATCAAAACAGTATCTCCTATGTCAACATTTCTATACATCCAGTTAGAAGCCACTATCCAGGGGTGAGGTTGCTCATACATCCTTACATATTCAATTGCATAAACTGCAGTGGTGCTGACTACAACAAGGACCACTGGCAATCCATAAGTGACAGATATTTTTAGAATCCGTACCAACAAAATGGCAGCAAAAATTATCTGAATAGGGATTATTGGTAGCATATACCGCGGGTATTTCACATAAAGCCCACCGATTAGCATAAAATAACTTAGTACCCAAATCAACAGAACTAACCTTTGCGCAACATCATAGCCCGTTTTCTTAAGTGGAAATCTTGATATAACCTGTTTTCCAAGAACCATTGTGCCCGCATACATAAAAATTGTTAGTGGCCATCCAATGGTCCATCGCCCCTGCTCGATAATATGATAAATATAAGGGGTCGTATTTTTATACTGTAGGATAAACGGCCAATCTACTAATCCCCTTACCATGTAAGATTGCAACGCGATATTACTGAGATACTCCTTCCATTCAATTACAGCATATGGATTGCATACTATAAACACGCCAAGCGCATAAAGACCCGGCACAATAAATAGTTCTAATATCTTGCGCGCCACACGAAGTTTAACATCCTCTACACGAACGAATTCGTAGCACAGTATTGCCGTAAAAGCAGGTGCCACCAATAGCAGTGCGGTTGCCTTAATGCCAACAGCTAAACCTATAGCCCCACCCGCTATATTCAGGTATCTTACTTTTCCAGACTCTACATACAACACTAGGACCCAAAGAACTGCAGTAACTGCTGTAGTTAGCAATGAATCAAAAGTTCCATAGTGAGCCTGTTGAATAAACTGAACAGAAGCAGCGAATAAGCCCGCCGACATCAAGCCGACTAATTTGCCTTCCAATTTCTTTGCAATAAAATAGACAATCAATAGCGTAATGCAGTCAGCCAATACCGAGAGATAACGACCAACAACAACCATTTGCAATATCTCTAAGCTATCCCCAGAGAGAAATAGATGTCTCAATACGTAGTCATCGATAGTACCTAAAAATTTGCCGACAAAAGACAAGCCTTTTGCTACAACAACGCGAAGATAGAGTGGCGCATGGCCGTAGGCAAACAATCTTGGTTCGCCACGTGGAATCTCAATACCACGAGTAGTTTTAGTATCAGGCCAGTAAAAAGGGTTGAGTCTCGACTCTGAACCATTCGCATCGCTTGATGTACCGAAAAATTCTATGCTTGTAGCTACTAAATTTATATACCTTTCGTCCGGATGGGTTTGAAGAAGGTCGTCCCATGTTATATGCGATCCTCTACAAACGACACAGAACGCGATAATCGCAATAATACCAAGCTTACTTTGGTTACCTACAATTCGACTGACACTATAGCCCCTAAAATATGCTTTTATCACGCTTCGAGAATGTCTACAGGGTCATCTCCACTACGGGGTATACGGACCTCCTCGTGATATGACCTATCAGTATTGACAGACCAAACATCATTTGTCTGGCCAGTTAGAACATTGTTTACGGCCATAATAGCGGTCAACATCGAATGATCTTGATTGTTGTACTTATGAAGCCCATTCCTTCCGATAGTATGAAAATTGCCAAGTCCAGCTACCCATTCCTGGACAGTCGCAAGCAAAGGACCATATACAGCATCATATACCGGATACGCTTTTTGCTGACGCATTACTATTCCATCGAGCACATTTACTTTTTCAGCCAAGCCAAGTTGCTCAATTTCGATAGAGCCCAACTCTAGCAGTTCAGTATCGGACATATTCCACAGCCCGTCTCCTTCATTACAAAAGTATTCAAGACCGAGGCTTGTAGTACTATTGTCCGGAACCATATCGGCACTCCAGTTCTTGAAGTTCTGTATACGACCTACCTTCACATTGGGGCTATGAATGTACACCCAGTTATCATCAAATACGTCAACTATATCAAGTATTAGTACAACGGTAAGAAAATCTCTATAGCGGAGACCGTCAGCTGCCACAATCACCTCTTCAGGCGGCGCAGGTTCAATCCGCCTGATCAATTCATTCAATGGCATTGTAGAGAAAAAATCAGTTCCTTCAATATATTTTAATCCATCCGAATTTCTAACCTCGACACCATGTATACGGTCCTCATCCCTAAAAATACGAACAACCTCGGACTCCATCTCAACACAACCACCTTCCTCGCGAACAAGGTCTGTTACTTTCTCCCACATCATACCCGGCCCTAAAACTGGATAATGAAATTCCTTAATAAGTGTTTTTATTACCTCGCCTCTCGGAGGAAAAAGCGCATTCTTTATTGCCGCTGGCAGAGTAAGCCCCTTTATCCGCTGGGCAGCCCACTCTGCGCGTATATCCGTACATTTAATACCCCAAACTTTCTCTGTATATGTCTTGAAGAAAATCTCGTACAGCCGTTTACCGAATCTATTTACAACCCAATGCTCAAAACTTTCTTCTTTTTTATAAGGAAAGAACTGAGCAATTACATAACTAATTACAATTCGAACGCTCTCTAATATACCAAGCCCACGTAACGCATTAAACATTCTTAACGGATAGTCAAAGAATTTTCCTCTGTATAGAATTCTTGATTTACGGGGCCTAATTACAAATTCTTCCTGCATCCATTCATGCCACAATTCCTCAACCTCAGGAACCATTGTAAAAAACCTGTGTCCTCCAATATCAAATCTATAGCCTTTATATTCCTCAGTTCTAGCTATTCCGCCAACACGACTGTATTTTTCAAATACCACCACTTCCACATTCGCTTTTGTCAATTCCCAGGCCGCCGTGAGACCTGCCGGTCCAGCACCGATAATTACCCCTGTTTTTTTATCCATTCTTAATCCCTTACCCGTAGCACCGCCATAAACGCATCCTGGGGAATCTCAACATTCCCAACCATCTTAAGTCTTTTCCGACCTTCTTTCTGTTTTGCCAAAAGCTTCTTTTTACGAGTAACATCTCCACCATAGCACTTAGCCAGAACATCTTTGCGCAATGCCCTGACATTTGCCCTCGAAATGATTCTTCCCCCAGCTGCGGCCTGTATAGCAACTGGATATAATTGCCTCGGTATAAGCTTCTTGAGTTTAGTAATAAGACGCTGACCAGTACTATAAGCCTCATCGCGATGCACGATCATTGCCAAGGCATCAACCGACTGCTCGTTTACAAGTATTGACAATTTGACCAAATCTCCAGCTCTATAACAATCAAACTGATAATCAAGCGAACCATAACCACGTGTGCTCGACTTTAGCTTATCAAAGAAATCTACAATAAGCTCTGACAACGGCATTTTAAACACAAGAACCAGTCGACCTCCTCCACTATGATGCTCTTCAACAAACACACCCCTGCGCTTTGTGACTAATTCCATCACAACGCCATAATACGTTGCGGGCAAATACAAATTCACTACCATCCATGGCTCCCTAATCTCCTGAATCTTACCCTCGTCAGGAAGTCCAGCGGGCGACTTTACCGTTATAACATCACCATCTTGAGTCTCAACCTCATACTCTACAGAGGGTGCCGTAGCAATTATATCCAAATCATATTCCCTTTCGAGTCGCTCCTGAACTATCTCCATGTGAAACATACCCAGAAAACCGCATCGAAAACCAAAATTAAGAGCATGTGACGATTCGGGTGTGTACACAAGGGCTGCGTCATTTAGTTGCAATTTCTCTACAGCATCTTTTAGTACCTGATAGTCATCACCATCTACAGGGAAGAAGCCAGCGTACACCATGGGTTTAACTGGTCTATACCCAGCCAAAGGTTCTATGACAATACCACCTTCCTCTACGATAGTATCACCGACTCTGCATTCGCTAACGTTCTTAATACCGGTAGCGACATAACCCACTTGCCCTTCTAACAATTTTCCTGTTGGTTCCATTTCTGGCGAAAACACTCCAATTTCTAACGGCTCAAAACTAACGCTGCTTTGTAGTAGACTAAGCCTATCCTTCGCATCAATATTGCCACTTTTCATCCTCACATATATAACAACACCTTTGTATGGGTCATAATGTGAATCGAATACTAATCCTCTACTACCTTCGGAACGACTTAACTCAGGTGGCCTTATATACTTTACGATTGCTTCCAACACGCTTTCAACATTAGTGCCAGTCTTTGCGGACACTGTCAAAATCTCATCTTCATCTACTCCTAGTAGTTCACAGATATCATCCGTTACTTCAGCTGTTCGTGCACCTTCAAGATCTATCTTGTTTATAACCGGAATAATATCAAGGTCAGTTTCAAGTGCCAGGTAAAGATTTGCAAGAGTTTGCGCCTCAACCCCTTGACTAGCGTCCACTACTAACAATGCTCCCTCACATGCCGCCAACGCCCTGCTCACCTCGTACGAAAAATCTACATGTCCTGGAGTGTCAATAAGATTCAATTCATATTCAATCTTGTTAACGTCCACGTACTGCATTTTTACAGCAGACGCCTTTATAGTAACTCCTCTTTCTCTTTCAAGCTCCATTCCATCTAACAGCTGTGCGTGCATATCTCTCTCCGCCACCGTCCCTGTCATTTGCAAAAGACGATCAGCTAGAGTTGACTTGCCATGGTCGATATGGGCAATGATACAAAAATTACGTATATTAGTCTGCCTACTCATCAATTTCATCCATTACATTGTCAATTAGTTTTCCGGTCTCTACAGCGTCTATATCTGTTTTGTTCGATAGGTATGTCATAAACTCCTTATTTCCTGCAGGCCCTATTAGAGGACTCTTAATCAAACCCAAAGGTTTCAGTCCAAGCGCGATCGAGTGCTCTAAAATTCTCTCAATCACCTCACGATGCACTTTTGCAGACCTCACCACGCCACCTTTTCCCACGTCCTTTTTACCAGCCTCAAACTGTGGTTTGATCAGCGCTAGTATACGTCCACTTTCATTTAGCCATCCTTGCACCTTATCCAATACCAGTCGCAGAGATATGAACGACACATCAATAGTAACAAAATTCGGCTCCTCCGGCAATCCAGTTAGGTATCTAGCATTCGTATTTTCTAGCAAAATCACTCTCTCGTCCTTTCTGAGTTTCCAATGCACTATGCCTTTACCAACATCTATGCCGTATACTCTACTAGCTCCATGCTGGAGCATACAATCTGTAAAACCTCCTGTTGATATACCAACATCCGCACACACCATACGTTTCATCGACAGACTCCACGCTTCTAGCGCAGCTTCAAGCTTGATCCCACCACGACTGACATATTGCATTCCTTTCTTGATTTCAATTTTACAATTTTGTTCAAGCATGGTCCCTGCTTTGTCAACCATAGCTCCATCAACAAATACCTGGCCCGCCATAATAAGACCCTTAGCCTTTGATCTCGATTCGACCAAGCATCGGCTCATTATAATTAAGTCCAGCCGCATCTTTCTCATTACATAATTTTATCATCAAGCTATTCGATATATAATATACAGATGCAACAACTAGCTCTCATGCTTTATTCAACCAGACCACGCCAGTGGGTCAAAAACATGTTTCTGTTTGCTGCTCTGATTTTCGACAGAAAACTCTTCGTAATCCCATATCTCACAAAAACTATCTATGGGTTTGTCCTCCTCACATTAATTAGTGGAGCAATATATATAACTAACGACTTCCTTGACATTGAGAAAGACAAACTACACCCAGTCAAACGGCTGCGGCCCCTGCCATCAGGTCAATTGAGTAAACTAGTAGCAGTAGTTATGGCAATAGTACTACCTCTAATAGCTCTTCCTTTAGCATATCTTCTAAATCCATGGTTTGGACTTATACTGCTACTTTACTGGCTACAAAACATACTCTACTCAATGTGGCTGAAACACATCGTTATACTCGATATACTGCTAATAGCATTGGGGTTCACTTACCGCGTAGCAGCTGGCGCAACATTAGTTGACGTCGAACAAGGACCCATAGGTTCTCCCTGGATATACATGTGCGTAGGTTTTGGAGCCTTACTAGTTGTTCTAGGTAAACGTCGCAGCGAATTAAACTTACTTTCAGATCTAGCGTCCAGCCATCGTTCAGTCTTGGCGTCATACAATAAAACATACATTGATTTACTAATATATTGTGTCTCTACATCCACTATAATCTCCTACTCCTTTTACACTTTCAATGCAACATACCACCAAACTAAAAACCATAGCATGATGCTTACAATACCCTTAGTGGTATATGGTATTTTTAGGTATCTTTACTTAGTATATGTAAAAGATGAAGGTGGTACGCCAGAACAGCTAGTTTTCAAGGACAGACCACTGATGCTATCAATAGCTCTATGGATAGCCACTGCAACGGTACTTAGGTACAACTATTAGTGTTCAACAAGAATTGCATCACAACATCTGCTACAGCACCAGCCAAATACATAATCATAGGCGAACATGCTGTGATATACGGTAAACCAGCAATAGCTGCACCATTAAACTCAATCAGCAGCATTGCTACAATCACTCCTACGGAACGCAACAATTACGATGGTTTATATATTGACGCTCCTGATATAAACCTGTCAAACACTCTTGACTCTATACCAAAAACCAATCCAATTGCTCATGTTATACGCCAGACACTCAGAGCAATAAACCATCGTGAGCCTATTCCCGCAAACCTAACTATTACATCTACCATACCAATTGCATCGGGTTTAGGTTCAAGCGCATCCGTTTCTACTGCAATATCAAGATGTATAATCAATTACCTTGGCTATACCTTAACAAACGACCAAATATCAAACATTGTGTATAAAACGGAATCTCTCCAGCACGGCAACCCCTCTGGCATAGATAATACAGTAATAGCCCGTGATGTACCAATTTTATATTCTAAATCAGGTCCTATTCAACATCTACGTCCCAATAAACCTCTATACTATGTACTTGCAGACACACAACAACCAAGAAGCACTCTAGATACCATAAACACCTTTAAAAAACAAAGTAATATACACCCAACACTTTTCAAGGAAAACATACGCGCTATTGGCACACTAGCTAAAGACGCATCCGTTGCTTTTCAAGCTGGCGATAACATAAGCCTCGGAGACCTAATGACAAAAAACCATGTCTTACTACAGAGATTGGGCGTTTCCACTCAAAAACTTGACAACTTAGTCGATATAGCCACCGCATCAGGAGCCAACGGCGCAAAGCTGTCTGGAGCTGGTCATGGAGGACATATTATCGCTCAAGTAAGCAAACACACCATGCCTATTGTTGTCAAGGCACTAAAAGATTTGGGGGCAAATCCTCTCACAACCATTATCGCTCCATAAATCATATGAGCAAAACCAACAAAAACCTCATTTACATAAAACTCGGTGGCTCTCTAATCACAAATAAAGATACCGAGTCAACCTCCCGAGTACGCGTCATAAAAAATCTCGCGTCGGAAATAGCCGATTTCAAATCTGAACACAAATCAACGAATATAATTATTGGCCATGGTGCAGGATCTTATGGACATATCCAAGCACTTCGTAATAATCTACACATATGTCGACACACCGCATCAAGATGGAATGGAGCACTCGAAGTGGCCAAATCAGTATCTAAACTATCCCGCATCGTCCTACATGAACTTCAACAAGCGGGAGTGCAATCCAAGCAGATTAACCCATCGGAATCAGCAATTTGCAATAATGGCAAATTAATGTCATTAGATACCACGCAAATTAAACAGGCTCTCCACAGGAATATAATCCCATTGACTCATGGTGACGTATGCTTTGACGATGTATGTGGCGCCTCGATCATCTCAACAGAAGCAATCTTTGCATATTTAGCAACAAAACTACCGCCCAGCGACATATATATTGCAGGCAATGCCAAAGGAGTGCTTGATAGTTATCCTAACGGAAACACCATACCCAAAATATCAAATTCGTCAAAACGACGACTATTAAATCTCATCTCTACTTCTACGTCCCCAGACATTACTGGTGGAATGAAATCTAAAGTACACACCATGCTACAGTTAATCAAACAGCAACCTGGATTAACTGTACATATTTTCTCCGCAAAAACACCAGGAGCTCTACGCAAAGCGCTAGCGGGATCCACCTCCAACACCACTATACTTTCTGACAATCATACACGTTCATTATCCCAATCTAGTCTATAATTAGTGCAGACTATTTTCAATAACTATTGTGACCGCTAAAGCTCCTAACGACATATTGAAGATACCGCGAGACGCAAGCCCTGACGAGATTGCAGCGGCAGTCAAAATACGCACTGCTCATCTCAGGGACCTTTCAGACGCAACCTCGCAACAACAATTGGCTGAAATATATCAAGCCGCCGCATTTTTACTGTGGGAGACAAGGAACAACGCTCGTGCACGTACTGCTCCAGGGTCTATACCTCAAATCTCAAACGCCGCACCTCCTGTGCCCTCGACCCGAGGACGGAAACCACGGCCAAGACCTCGCAAAGTCAGACCTGCGCTAGCACCCCTTATGATCATGGTTCCTACATTGGCTGCCGTATCGTTATTCCTACTATATCCCGACAATACAATGTCTGCTGCATGGACACTCGTCGATAAATTTACAGAAATAACAAGCGAATTGACCGAAGCACCATCAGGACCTAGCCAACCAGCCCTCCCCACAGTACCACCTATACCAACATTTGACGCACAGCTTTCATCTCCAGCCTCAAATGCCGTAATTATAGCTACACCTCCAAACTCAGCACCTCAACCTGAACCCACAGAACTCACGGAACCCGTTAAGATACGTGGATGTGTCACTATATCTTCATTAAATGTACGCTACGGGCCTGGTGCATCCTACGATAAATTTACCTACCTTCTTGAAGGCGAATGTGTAACCTTGATCGCACAAAGCGCCGAAGGCACATGGGGATTAGTAGATACTCTACCGCGTTCAAAAGAATCATCTGGTTGGATATCATTATCCTATCTCAACTATACCGAACCCAGCTCACCATTACCAGTTGCAACCACGGCCAATACACCATCTTCCGAGGAGCTGACCCAAGAATAAAGATCTTGTGTAATGTGCCAGCACTGTAATTAAATTCTCAAAGTAAATAACCACTACATTATGCAAGAAATCTTTTTCTTTGACGACGGACCTGCACCACTTCCAAAGAAAGATGTGCATATCGACCATGTAAAAGCACATCCATACCCTGACGGGAAGCGTGTTCAAGTGACTATCACATTGTCTCCTTTTCTGGAAAAACCAAACCTAGCAATACGCATTAATGATCATAACAACGAAGTTATTGTCACCGCCGAAGTCCTAGAGCCCATCTCCGTCACCACCGAAATCACTCTCCACATTAAGCCAAGCTCACCCCAACTAAGCCATTCGCTTATTGTGGACTTGTACTACGAGCAAGACGAGCCGCAAGACACTAAATCTGTAGACTTTTATCCCAGCGACGAAGCACCTACCTCCTAAACGTCAAGATTGCGGACTTCTTTAGCATGTGTCTGAATAAAGCGTCTCCTTGGCGGAACAGCACTACCCATCAGCATGTCAAAGGTCCGGTCAGCTTCAGCAGCATCCTGTATAGTAACTTGTAATAACATTCTCACTGCAGGGTCCATCGTTGTATCCCAAAGTTGCTCAGGATTCATTTCACCTAACCCTTTATATCTCTGAAGGGTAGGCTTACCATTTTTTCCCCACTTTTCAAGCATTTGATCTTTTTCATGCTCATTATAAACATACGTACTTTTCTTGCCTTTGGCAACTCTATATAGCGGTGGTTGAGCAATAAATAGATGCCCTCCTTCTATAAGACTTTGCATGTACCTGAAGAAAAAAGTCAAAAGTAAAGTTCTTATATGACTACCATCAACATCAGCATCTGTCATTATAATAATTCTATGGTATCTAAGCCCCTCGAGATCAAAGCCATCTGAAATTCCAGTTCCCAAAGCCGAAATCAACGCCTTAACTTCATTGGATCCTAGTATCTTGTCGAGCCGAGCCCGCTCAGTATTCAATATCTTGCCGCGGAGAGGCAGAATAGCCTGAAAATGCCTATCCCTGCCCTGCTTAGCTGAACCTCCAGCCGAATCACCTTCAACGATATAAAGCTCACACTTTGACGGATCTCTTTCAGAGCAATCCGCTAACTTGCCCGGCAAGGTCAAACTTTCCAGCGCACTTTTTCTTATGACTAAATCTCTTGCCTTCCTAGCTGCGTCGCGTGCCCTGGCTGATGTCAAACATTTTTCAACAATAGACTTACCCATGCGAGAATCTTTTTCTAACTGCTCTAAGAGATAATCGCCTAGTGCTTGCTGTACGAGCGCAGACACTTCCGGATTCATTAACTTTACTTTAGTCTGACTCTCGAACTGAGGATCTCTATGCTTAATACTAACTATGGCTGTTAGCCCTTCTCTAGTATCCTCGCCACTAAAGTTTTGATCTCCATCCTTTAGTAGATTAGCCTTTCTAGCATAATCATTCACTGTTCTAGTGAGAGCCGATCTGAGGCCGGTCATATGCGTACCACCATCTGTAGTGTTTATCGTATTCGCAAACGAGTATGTTGATTCAGCATACCCATCATTGTATTGAAGGGCTACCTCAACACCAGTGCCATCGATTTCTTTTTCAACATGTAATACGGAATGTAATGACCGTCGATTGCGGTTCAAATATCTAACAAATGATTTTATTCCACCCTCGAAGTAAAAAGTCATCTCTCTATCATTCCGTTCGTCAACAAGACATATTGTAACGGCCCGTGTAACGAAGGCCATTTCCCTAAATCTTTGAAGCAGAACTTCAAACTTATATTCGTTATCTTCTTTAAAGATCGTAGTGTCTCGCATAAATTTTGTTCTAGTACCACTCACACCTTTTTCTGCTTTACCTATCTTTTTTACCGCAGCTTGAGGCACACCCTGTTTATACTGTTGATACCAGACCTTTTCGTCGCGTGTTACCCAAACTTCACACGTACTCGACAATGCATTGACCGCACTCACACCAACTCCGTGCAATCCTCCTGACACTTTATACCCACCCCCTCCAAATTTCCCGCCTGCATGAAGTTTAGTCATTACAACCTCCAGAGCAGACACCTTTTCCGCCGGATGTTTATCGACTGGTATGCCACGCCCATTATCAGTAACGGTTATGCTTTCATCTTCATGTATAGTAACGGCCACAAAGTCACACTCACCAGCCAAAGCTTCATCAATAGAATTGTCAACGACTTCGTATATTAAATGATGCATTGCACGCGAATCAGCACCGCCCACATACATCCCGGGTCTCCGCCTAACAGCCTCTAGACCTTCTAGAACCTGGATGCTGCTTGCACCATAACTGTCCGCCTTATTAGATTTCTTCTTCGTTATCTTCTTTTTTGTGCTTTTTGCCATTTCCTTATCACCTCTAAGGCCCCCAATTGTTACATTCGACTATAACTTTGCATTCTCCTTAGTAAATTCTTCTATCTCAGTACACCATCGCAAACGATCCCTATAGAAATGAAAAGTTGACGCATACAGTCCAGTAGCCACAAACGCATGCGCAATTATGCCTAGAAGCAACGCCCAAGAGTCAGATGACGGTATTAACCACAAATATCCAAGCCCCCAAAGCAGTAACATGATCAATCCAAATAGACCAACAACTGATGGCATGTTTAGCCTCACTAACAACAAACTATTCCCCAATGCAACTCTAACCGTCTGATTGTCCATTACTATCCCATGTACGGTAAAGGCAACATAGAATAAGCCCCATACCCATACTGCAACCGCTAGTGAAACAACAAGCCCACTAACACTAGAATGCACTAAAGACGCTAAACCCGCCAGCATCGAAACAGCAACGCCGAACACAATCATGACAGCCACAACCGAGAAAGCAAACCCGACCAATCTAACCCATCCTATCCATATGTTCTCAAGCAAATCTATTTCGTCAACCTTAAGCTCATCGGGCAATGTACCACGAGCAATCACAGCGAAATAGATAGTGCCTATGAACAATCCTGCTAGACTAATCACAAAAGCAATCACTGTCACAGTGAACCAACTCGTAACGGGTATTACTAATCCATCTCCCAACGGCGAAATCCCCACTTTGCTCACCATCATACTAGGCACACCCAGTGGCGAAGTACTAAGAAAGGTAAACAAGTTTAACGATTCCGCTAAACTATTAAAGCTCATCTGGATAACCCTCGCTGACTCAGCAGGTACATTCTCGCCGGTACTTAAGAGAGCTCCAAAGTTATTAAACAGGCTAGCGACACTCAATCGCGGTCCGAGCCATAGAAATAAATCTAGCAGTAGCGGTATAGACAAGAGGGCAAGATGAGTCGTAACTGTCTCGAAACCCTTACCAAATGAATCAATCACACCAATAGGTGGTGCCGGTTCTTTCACTGTAGTACTTTTCATTCGCCGGATTTTACCATTAACACATGTTCAGAAGGTCAAAATAAGCTCTAGTACCTAAGGATAAGGTTGACCATGTAAGCACACTCTATTACAATTCATACCTATATGTGCATTGGGGGCAAAAAACTATTTATTTTCTGACTATATCTCTAATTCCAGCTCTGCACATACTATAACTATGGAACAATTCATTATTAAAGGGGGAGTACCATTAAATGGTACTTTTACACCGTCCGGCAACAAAAATGCTGCTCTTCCGATTCTAGCCGCATGCCTACTTACCAAAGAACCAGTAACACTACACAATATACCTAAAATCGGAGACGTACTAACTCTAAGAAAATTACTCGAGCATCTTGGCGTAACAATTACCGAACAAGGCACTCACACATGGGTAGTTCACGCCAAATCAATAGCAGGACATTCACCTGACCCAGAGCTCTGTCGTAATATAAGAGCATCAATATTGCTAGCCGGACCCATGTTAGCGCGTCATGGTCAACTAACACTACCCCCACCTGGCGGGGATGTCATAGGGCGCCGCCGTCTAGACACTCATATTCTAGCCCTTGAAGCTCTTGGATGCACAATCGCCGGAACAAATCCCTTCAACCTAACAGTCAAATCCTTGTCCGGAGCAGACATACTACTAGACGAAGCTAGCGTTACCGCTACGGAAAACGCAGTAATGGCATCAGTCCTAGCACAGGGCACCACCATACTGCGCAATGCAGCCTCCGAACCACATGTACAAGAACTTTGTGAGTTTCTCAATAGTATAGGTGCGAGCATTACAGGCATCGGATCCAATATGCTTACCATAGAAGGCGTAACCGCACTCCGTGGAGGAGAACACACCATAGGTCCAGATTACCTGGAAGTAGTAAGCTTTATCGGAGCAGCAGCAGCAACTGGAGGCCAAATCCGAATAAAGGATGGCGGTGGCCCACACCTTAAAATGGCGGAATTAGTGTTTGCCAGGTTGGGTATATCATGGAGAACCGACTTAGGAGATATTATTGTACCAAGCACTCAATCACTCAAAATAATACCTGATCTTAACAATGTAATCCCTAAAGTTGACGATGCGCCGTGGCCTGGTTTTCCCGCAGACATGATGAGCATAGCAATAGTAGTCGCTACCCAATGTAAGGGCACCGTTTTATTTCACGAAAAATTGTTTGAAAGTAGGCTTCATTTTGCCGACAAGCTAATAGCCATGGGAGCACAAATTATAATGTGCGACCCTCATCGATGTATCGTTCAAGGACCTACAATGTTACAAGCAGAAACGCTCGAAAGTCCCGATATTCGAGCAGGAATGGCTCTTCTAATAGCCGCGCTCTGCGCAAACGGCGAATCAATAATCCGCAACATCAATCAAATTGAACGTGGCTATGAAGGCATAGACCACAAACTACGGTCGCTTGGAGCAAACATACACCGAATATGAGTTTTTTCTGTGTAACCTAATATCTTAAACCAAGCTGCTGGTTGGTGTCTGTCTAGTCAAAAGTCCAAGCTATACCTACACCACCCGGACCGACGTGAGCTCCAACCACAGGACTTAATTCAGTCATCAATGTTTCTACAGCCCCCACGGACTTATTGCATTCTTCAAGCACATAAGCTGCATCATCCGGAGAGGACGCATGTATACCGGCCAATCTAATGCCTTGTTTTCCAGACACCGCCTCTGTAACACTGTCAATCAAATGCTTAAGTGCCTTCCGACGTGTACGAACCTTCCCCGCATCTTGCACTATTCCATCTCCCACTGTTAGAATCGGCTTTATATTCAGTGCTCCACCCAACAACTTCCGAGCTCCTCCTATCCTGCCTCCCCGATGCAAATACTCCAAGCTATCCAAAGTAACTAAAACTCCTACATTTTCATTTGCTCCGCGAGCAGCAGCTACGCAGTCCTCAATACTTCCGCCGGCCCTCGCCTGTCTAGCCGCAGCCAATGCAACATAACCAGCAGCCATTGACATCGTTCGAGTGTCGATAATTTCTACATTAGTTTCAGTATACAAACTTTTAGCCTGGACGGCCGAATTCAATGTGCCCGACAACTCGCCGGACAAGGTAATGACCAATATATCACTCGCTTTACTCCCAATCCTTTTATACAGCTCCTCAAACTCCGAAACACTTGGTTGGGTTGTGCTAGGGAAAACAGGGTCGTTTCTCAACTTATCGTAAAAATCTGCGGCGCTCATTTCGACACCATCAAGATATGTATCGTTACCCCAGACCAGTGTAAGAGGTATAACATGTATACCATACTCTTTTACAATATCTTCCGGAATAGTTGAAGTGCTATCAACTACTATAGCTACATTATTTTCGTCCATCTCCCACCTCCTATATTTTGGATCAAATTATATACTACGAAGATCTTACGATACCTTACCACTATTTTTTACAATCATTACCTAACGATGCACGTTTTGTATATACCACATATCCTGTTGTTACAAAGAGTTTGCGGACAGTAATGCCTCGTTCAATATGTCAATTTTACACAAATTATACGATATCATCATAGAATGTTATACTTCTTACATAAACTGATAAATCGCTAACATCATCCTTGAGTACTAAATGCAGACTAACGTCACCTCTCACTCCAAAGATCTAGCAACATTAGCTGGCGGATGCTTCTGGTGCCTCGAATCAATTTTCGCCAAACTAAATGGGGTAACCAAAGTGACATCAGGTTACGCAGGCGGGTCCACAGTAAATCCAACCTACGAGGAAGTCTGTACGGGCACCACTGGACACGCCGAGTGCATACAGATATCGCACAATCCTCTTCAGATCACTTACGGCACATTACTTGAGGTATTCTTTGCTTACCATGATCCCACTACTCCTAATCGACAGGGCAATGACATCGGAACTCAATATCGCTCAGCGATTTTTGCACACGATGACACTCAGACAATAACCGCAAATAAGACGATTGACCAATTAACTGATGCTCAAGCCTTTGATAAACCGATTATTACCGAAATAGTTAAGTTGGATACATTCTACATAGCCGAAGACTATCATCAATCATATTTTATCAACAATCCGAACAATCCATATTGCAATGCTGTAATCACGCCAAAATTAGCCAAACTCCGGCAAAAGCACTTACACCTTATAAGCTAATAAGCGCCGTTTTCATCAAGAGAGATATTCCCCTCCATATACTTAACAGCAGTACCTGATATTAAAACTCTGTTGCCAAGAATCTCACAAGTTACATTTCCGCCTCTTGCTGAAACCTGCCTAGCCTTCATTCGCTCTTTTTTCAATACTCCTGACCAATATGGTGCCAGTTGCGTGTAAGCTGATCCAGTAACTGGATCTTCATCAACCCCAAGTTTCGGCGCAAAAAACCGAACAACAAAATCAAAACTTTTTGACCTTGCGCTTGCTATCACACCTCGCAACGGCACACTCTCCAATTTTACAAACGCTGGCCTCAGGTTCTCAACCTCGGATTCGCTTTCAAAAACCACGAGGTAATCCTCATTGCTCAAAACTTCAACCGGTTTTGCCCCAAGACCATCTATAAGGCCAACCGGTGTCTCACACTTAGATGGCGGCTGAGATGGAAAATCCAATATCATTTCATTATCTCTTCTTCTAACATATAATTTTCCAGACAAAGACTCAAATTGAATTATATCCTGTACGTATCCCAACTCATAAAATAATACATATGCTGCTGCCAATGTAGCATGCCCACACAGCTTGACTTCATCTACTGGCGTAAACCACCTGATCCAATACCCTCCATTT
>CEOQ01283655.1_pt1 | contig 22264 bp, 20 predicted proteins | sample 361351 | NCBI WGS metagenome assembly CEOQ01 (sample SAMEA2619907, study PRJEB7988) | marine metagenome | biome: marine biome (ENVO:00000447); feature: deep chlorophyll maximum layer (ENVO:xxxxxxxx); material: "saline water (ENVO:00002010), including plankton (ENVO:xxxxxxxx)" | depth 60 m | reverse complement strand
GAAAAGAATAAATGCAGAAATGGTAGAAAATAAGGCCATGATCAGAAATGCAGGACTCCCCGAGCCCCAGTTGAATCCCTCTGAAACTCCCAAGTCTTGGGCTGATTTTACGCCGGAATGGAGCATTGCCAATGAGGCGATTCCGATCGCTTGTCCGATCAAAAGCATTGGGGCTCCTGAGCCTGCTTTCACTGACCTCCATTTGTGAATTGAGGGGCTCCAATTTTCCTGCTCGGGATTATCCCTGAACGAGCTGTCATCCCGGTTTGACCAACGGGACCTTGGGGAAATGCCCATGGTCCCCTGCATCATTAGAGATTTATTGGGTTGTTGATTGGCAGAACATACTCAAACTGTTACCTGCTGGATTAGTCGTGGACTACCTCGAATTGCTTGAGTCCGGCTCACTGGGACTTTGTGGGCTAGCGACCATACTCTGGATGTCCATAGGTTCGCTGTCTAGGACAAGGAGGAGTGAAATCCTTGCACAAAGGCTGATTGCATCGATGTGCCTGATTTCAGCAGTTATGCTATTTGCCCTACATAACTCGGGAGGGGAGCTATGGGGATCTAGGAATGTAGCAAGGCCGTTTGCAGTAGTTGCAGTAGTTGTGGCATTGGCATCTATGATGAACATCAAGGGGACGGATGTTCAAGGAGAGGTCAATCCTCACAATATTATGAAGAGCAAGAAGGAAGAGGGCTGAATTAGCCATTCAACTTGTTATCGATGAACGAGCGCATGTAGGCAGGTAGTTCACCGTTTACGAAAACTACGTCGTTGACCTCTTCCAATTTCATCAGAGAGTAGTATATTTGCATTGCAGTCATAGGTGTCGCGCTGCACCCGGTGCAGCCACCCTCCAGCGAGATCATGATTACGCCATCAGTCGTATCGACAACGTTCACTACGCCGTCATGGGCATCTAAGACGGCCTGTACCGGACCTACTGAATCCAAGATTAACTGCTTGTCTACCATAGTTGCTCTGGTGTCTGGTCGGGCGGGGGTCTTTCAAACAATTGCCTCCTCGGAGGGTCGTGAATGCAGATATTCGAGTTGTAATATTGGACTTGTTGGTTGAGAGATCGGAGTTCGGCCATGGTGGGAATCAGGAGATTTTGGCACCAATTGCCGAGTTCGGAAGCGTTGAGGTCCTGCTTCTAACACCTCAGATGCAGTCATCCGAGATAGGAGACAAGGCACAGAAAGAGGGGATTGTGGAAATTTCTGAGGCTGATGTCCCACATTGGGATAATGACTTTCCATTCTGGGATGAAATTAGCATGGAGATTTCTTGTAACGAAGTGAAATTCAAGAGAATTGCGATGCCCCTCCATGGAGATGACGTACTCACTTCAGAATGGCTAGAAACTTTGAGCCCGAACGCAGTGATTTGCAGTGGTTCACGAAGGAATGTCTCAATGTGGGAAGAATGGATGGATGGTGGAGCGTCAATTCTCAGATGCTCCGCAAAGATGGGGATCCCTACAATGGGGATATGCTTCGGTCACCAGCTACTCTGTAAGGCCCTAGGGGCGAGTGTCGAGAGGGCTGATTCCCTGTCAAATGGAGTTTGGGACTTGGAACTGACGGAAGAAGGAGACAAGGACGAAATCTTCTCATCGAGAAGAAGCGGCTCCGGGAATTCTCCGGCTGTTCTATTCACCCATCAGGATCATGTTATGTCTGTACCGGATTGTTGCGATCTCCTTGGCTCAACGGTGCACAACAGCGTAACAGCCGTGAGGGTCCTAGATGAGTCTGGTGAACCCCTGCCAGCATGGGGGGTGCAATTCCATCCCGAGGCAGCCAAGGCCAGGGTGGAAAGGGCATTCGAATGGGGCCATATCACCGAGGATGAGTTGGAGTCATTCAGAAGGGAACATGACGGAGCTGGGATACTGGGCTCCTTTGCTGCTGTGGTCATCAGAAATCAACCCTAATGCATCGTCACCGGATGGACAGTGGATTTGGATTAAATATGCGACCTAGGTCGGCGGTTCGACAGGTGAGAGTATGATTGAGAACATACCAGAAATAGGAATGGGGATGGCAGTAGTCGGTCTGGCTATTGCAATGTACCTCTACAGCCAAGTGCAGAAGATTGAGATTGAGAACGAAACGGTAGCTGATATTACAGGTCAGATTCAGGCTGGAGCACTGGCTTTCCTGAATGCTGAATACAGATATCTCAGCATTTTCATTGCAGTAGTTGCAGGGCTTCTGTACTACGTCAATGACTTCGAGTATGAAACTCCGGCCGCCTTCCTAGCCGGAGCGATTTGCAGTGTTGCTGCAGGGTATTCGGGAATGAGGTCTGCAACAAGCGCCAATGGAAGAACCGCGATGGCTGCATCCAATGGAGGGCAGCCCGCAGCGCTGGAAGTTTCCTTCAATGGCGGGGCCGTGATGGGACTGTCTGTCGGGGGCCTAGGACTCCTGGGGATCTCATTGATGGCCTATTGGCTAGGTACTGGAGAGGAGGTCCAGAACATTGCTGGTTTCGGGATGGGGGCATCCTCAATTGCTCTATTCGCTAGAGTAGGCGGAGGAATCTACACCAAAGCAGCTGACGTCGGTGCCGACCTAGTTGGAAAGGTAGAGGCAGGCATCCCGGAAGATGACCCTAGAAATCCCGGTGTTATTGCGGACAACGTGGGTGACAACGTGGGTGACGTTGCAGGAATGGGGGCAGATATCTTCGAGTCTTTCGTGGGTTCAATTATCGCTGCAATGGTAATTGCTCAGGCCTCAGCTGATATGGGGTCGGACTATGTCACCCTCCCGATTATGCTTGGCCTCGTGGGCTACGCAGCATCTATCGTTGGAGTTTTCAGTATGAAAGTACTGAAAGGAGGCGATCCCGCTGCTGCACTTAGGAATACCACATTCATCAGCGCTGGACTCTTCTGGGCTGGTGGCTGGTTTGGAATTGACTACTTTGGCCTAGAAACTGGGACAGAGCCAATGATGGCAGTAATTGCGGGTTCAATGGTCGGGATTCTTATCGGGCTAGTCACCGAGTACTACACGGGAATAGAAGACGTGTTCGGCTTCAAAGTCAAGGCGATTCCACATATTGGGGAGATGTCAAAGACGGGTCCCGCAACGAATGCTATTGCAGGCCTATCAGTTGGAATGATGTCGACATTCTTCCCCATTCTATTGATCGCGGGGGGAATTTACTCGGCTAATTGGGCAATGATGGAGACCACGGGAGCCTCGGCTGAGCATGGACTGTATGGGATTGCAATGGCTGCTATGGGGATGCTAGCCACAGTAGGCGTAACGATGACCGTTGATGCTTACGGGCCAGTTGCAGATAACGCCGGAGGGATTGCTGAGATGAGTGAGCTTGGTTCAGAAGTTAGGGAGATTACGGACAGCCTAGATTCGATAGGAAACACCACTGCTGCCATAGGCAAAGGATTCGCAATCGGTAGCGCCGCTCTTACAGCACTAGCATTGTTCGCCGCGTTCGGCACTGCCGCTGGCCTTCAACCAGAGGACCTGGCCCTCACTGAGCCAGAGGTAGTAATCGGGTTGCTAATCGGAGGTTCGCTACCTTTCGTTGTCGCTGCCATGACAATGACATCAGTAGGAAAGGCTGCGAACGACATGGTCGTAGAGATTCGTCGACAGTTCGCTGAGATTGATGGCCTTCTAGAGGGGCGTGCTGGTGTCAAGCCAGACAGTCAGAGATGCGTGGAAATATCCACTCAGGCCGCCCTTAGGGAGATGATCCTTCCAGGAGTCGTGGCCGTTTCTGCCCCCATAATCGTCGGGATGGCCATTGGAGCAGAAGCACTAGGTGGGCTCCTGGCGGGCTCCCTCGTTTCTGGAGTCCTGATGGCACTATTCATGGCCAATGCGGGAGGAGCATGGGACAACGCCAAGAAGGCAATAGAGCAAGGTCACATAGACGGGGCCGAAAAGGGAGACTCGTCTCACGATGCTGCAGTCATAGGAGACACAATTGGGGACCCCTTCAAGGACACCAGTGGACCATCGCTAAACATACTAATCAAACTGATGTCAATAGTGGCTGTTGTTGGCGCCTCGAGTGGGCTTTTCTGAGTGTGCAGTAAATCGTCACACTCATCATTGGCCCGTGCGTGCGAGTGCCATGGGTGAATGCCGAGCGTTGGCTTTGGGGATTCTGATACTTGCATCGACAATGTCTGGATGCTCAGGTTTAACCGAGAACGGAGGAAGCAGCAGTTCTTCTGGATCTATTGAGGTTCCCAGCTGGGAATTGGGAGACTGGTGGCTATACACTTTCTCCACCCCTGACTACAGCGATGACACGGCGAAGTTGGTCGTAGCTAGTACAAGCGAGGAGGACGGGACGGCATATATGCTGGCGATCTCAAGTCTAACCGAAGCTAGAAGGCACGCGGTGCTGAACCATAATCCGTTCCTAGGGAGGATAACCCACGAAGGCCTGAGCGCATTCGAGAATGGTGAGTCTCAACCTGTGCTTTCCTTCCCGATGGAAGAGGGGGATTCGTGGACCTTCACACTGTTCGCAATAGAGTGGTCTGCTTCAGTAATTGACGTGTCTGGGAGCTCATCTATAATCGCAGCGACATCCGTTGACGATTCGCGGCTAGACTACGTTTTCGACTCCGAAGTGGGTTTCTTCTCCTCATTCATCTGGAAGGACTCAACCGGTACAGAGCAATTGAGGATGATGCTCTCCGATAGAGGCCAGGGCCATACCGGCGACGTCTACTTTGTCAGAGGAGGGGACCTTTTCGGGAACACTTGGGAGGATACTGGGAATGACTTCGAATTCAGAGACAGTTTCCTAGTTAGTGACCATCCAAGCGATGGCGAGTGGGACGAGATGATCTACTTCATTGACGCAGAGTGCGGTTCGGGTTCAACAATCACTCTAACTCTGAGAGACCATCTTTCTGTCTCCGCACTAGAGAGGATTTGGGGGCCGGGCTCGAGCGAGATGGGGACACTGGGGACCATCCCCTATCCGTCTGGGGAGTACACGCTAACTGCATCATTCACCGGAGGATCCACATTCCTGAGAGTAAAGGTGGCTGGTGGAATCACCCAGTCATGGAGCCTCTAGAAGTATTCGATAAGGTGGTCTGAGCCGCCAACGAAGTAGGGTTCTTCGCCTCGCATATCAAAAACTACGGGGACGGTTCGGTGTCCTGTCTCGTTCACAACCTCTTTCCTAAGGCCTTCAAATTGATCTAGGTTCACTTCAGTGTATGTCAGACCCTTGGAGTCGAGAGTCCTGAATGCCCTAGTGCAGTAGGGGCAGATTGTTTGAGTGAAGACCAGGAAGTCTGTTTCTACGTCTCGAATGATTTCAAGAAGTTGCAACGGGCTCTACCCCTCCCTCATCTTTCCAGAAAGCCGACTCTCCCAAATCAGCATCGATGGCATCATCGTCCTCTTCTGTATTTTCCTCCAGCACCCTGTTGCATTCATCAGGGTCAATGAAAACAAGGAACACAACAGTGATCATAGTCAGGGCTGCCCCAGCGTAGATTGCAGTAGTGTAGCTGCCATTGAAAAGATCCAGCATCGTAGCTGTGAATGTGTAAGCCATAACAGCTGAAAGATTGAACATTGACATGTATGCAGTGAATTGGGTCCCACCTACCTTGCTCCAAGTCATCTTCATCGCTACTGCGATAATGCAAATCCAAGCAACACCGTTGATCAGTCCACGTATTATCAGGTAAGTCGTCATGACTATTGTATTGGTCCAATATGGCTGCAGTACAGCAAGCATTGCATTCGCCAAAGCGAGGCATGTGAAACCGACCATAGCGACCCTCCTCACCCCGAACCTGTCGCCAAGCATACCCCCTGAAATTTGACCAATCATCGTGGCAAAGATGACGATGCCCCCGACAATTACGTTGTACTTCTCTTGCTCCCAACCTGCCCTGTTGATGAAGATGTCAAGGACGATGGGGTCGACGAAGAGGTAGAGTTCGGAGAGGAGACATAGGAATATGAGCAGGAATGAAGATCTTAGAGAGAATGCCTTGGTGAGGTTGAATGTGGTTTGGGCAAGTGTCCTTCTTGCTCCGAATGGAAGTAAGTAGAAGGGGTTGGGCGCGGCACCTAATAGACCAGGGAAGGCCCTATTGAGCAACGAGGTTGCAAATGCCAGGGCAAACCCAACGAAAGCGATATCCTTCGCGATTTGGTACCCCTCGACCTCAAGATCTACAGACAGAATGGCATACAGTAGGCCAAGGACGAAAATTGCCATTGAGGCCATTGTGATCAAACTTGCCACCGATATCGTCTGGTTGAATGTCGACCTGCCCACGGCTCTTGCTGCCCACCACCTTGATTCCTCGGGATCCTCCCAGTATAGATTCTCATCTACGAAGTCCGAAGTCACCAACTGTTCGGAAGAGTTGGTGCCGTCAGACCTGCTCTTGGAGGGGGAAGACCATGGAAAGAGTCGCGTGCCCGGCTTCTCGTAGAGGAATAGCGGAAGAAGCATGATCAACAGCAGCAGAGGCAGCTGGATCGTGAGCATCCCCCGGATTCCTATCTTGGTGGCGAACCCTCCAAGGATGGCCCCTCCAATAATCATGCCAGCCCTCTTTGAGGCGAACATGTACCCATTAGCCTTCGAGACCTCGTCATCACGGAGGACGTCTACAGCTAGGGCATCCGTGCTCACGTCCTGTAATGACGCGAAGATGTTGTGGATGAACAGTAGTTTGATGACCGTGTCTAGTTGGTTCTTCAAGTCGGGAATAAGCAGAAGTGTCCCTATGGAAACTGCCATTCCAAACTGTGCGAAGATTATCCAAAGGCGCCGGGACCCGAACTGTGGCAAGTTTACGGTGTCAATTACTGGCCCCCAAATCCACTTGAAGGTCCAGGGAAGTGCGATGGTCGCGAAAAGAGCGGCTATTTCCTGGGGCGTGAGCCCATTGTCGGCTAGGTAGGCGGCGAAGGCGACGGAAGCGAAACCCCATGGGAGTCCCTGGGCGAAGTATAGCACACAAAGGGAAACCATCCTTCGAAGCCTGTTCTCGGTAAGGCTCTCGCCCTCGAACCACTCGTCAATGAGTTTCTCCCTATTGTACAGCACGAACCCCAACAATGCGGCCAGCATTATTGTGACTCCAATGATTAGGATATTCGAGCTGCTTGAACCAGATGAGCCACCTGATTCTGCTGGAAGATCGAGAAGTATGACGCGTCTGGCGTCTACTGGTGAAATGTGATCCTCGTCGACCACAAGTCTTGCGAAAATTGTCGAGTTTCCGGATTCTATATGGGGATCCAGTTTGATGCTCCATGAAGACCAGTCTTTGAGTGGAGAGTCATCGAATGCCTCCGTCCAGTTCCCCCCGCCGACTCTTACCTCCACGACCCCTGGGGAGCTTGGTTTGCCTCCCGAAGAGGAGCCGTAGATGTAGCTCTCGTTGCCGATTTCCTCCATTGTCTCAATGTCCATGGTTACATTGAGAGTTCTGTCAATGCTTCCCGCGGCCTCTACGAACGCGGATGGATCGGCCTGACCATACCCAAATTCATTGTCAGGCCTGGACTCTAGAATGCTGCAGTCATTGAAACCTGGATCATCAAGAAGTTGGATTTCTCGCTCAATTGAGTGTGCACCGATTATGTCTTTGAACTCAGAAGGTGAGATGTCCGGGTTTGCTTCAACCATCAAGGCTGCAATACCGGCCATTAGAGGTGTAGCCATGCTTGTTCCAGACTTGCCCGTGTAGCCATCCTGAGTTGCCGCATCTGGTGCCATGATGTTTGACCCAATAGTTGCGACATCTGGCTTCACTCTGAGGTCGGATGTGTATCCCCTGCTACTGTAGATTGCCAAACCAAGATCCTTGTCCAAACTAGCCACAGTAACTGGCAACCTGGCATCTCCAGGGCTGTCAATAGTGTTGCAACCGGCGACCGTCAACCCCCCGAATTCGTTCCCGGCAGATAGAGTAGTGATGATTCCAGCTTCGACAACCATGTCCATCTGTCGGCTCCAAGCAGAGTTTCCGTCGTTGTCCACATGCAATTCGAACTGCTGTTCGCCCAGGGAAGAGGTTACGATGTCAATTCCGTACTTTTCCTTGTTATCTATGGCCCATTGAGCGCCTTGCATCACGTCTTCTATATCGCCATCACAGCAACCCAAGATGTTGATCAAGAAGGCCCCTGGTGCTGCACCTACATATCGGAGTCCGGTTTCTGGATCTGTCTGGCCACCTCCAGTTCCTGCAGCAATTCCGGCTACGTGAGTACCGTGGGTTCCCGAGTCATAGGAAGTCGATGGATCCTGTTCCTCGTCCGTGAATACGGCATCATAGAAGGCGATAATCTTGGGATCACAATCGGATGGGATTGGATCTGGATCTGGGTCAAAAGGGTCCGGATCAGGTAGGTCGTCGATGCATGTCAATGGATCATCGTCCATATCATTGAGGCCCTCATGATCGCCCCTGATGCCCGTGTCCAGCACTGCAATTACCGAACCGGTTCCATCAAATCCGAAGTCCTGCCAAACTGAGTCAACTCCCATGTTAGGAACTGCTTCATGCATATTTGTCTCGGCGAGGCCTAGATCTTCGATCATCACGACTCCGGGTAGTGCCCTTATTCCTCCCGGATCCAGAATTGATTCAATGGGAGCTGTAGCGGACAGAGTGTCAAGATACCTGAATCGGAATGTGACTTCGACACCCAATGATTCCAAGGCACCGACATCTGCATCTGATGGATGATGATCGTAGTTCACAAAAATCCGAGCATTGCCATCTGAGGCCCTCCGCCACCAATCTCGCTGGATCTCTTCTGGCTGTTCGATTAGCCACTCTAGCCTGTCATCAATGGAGTTTGCGTCCTTGTCCCTGCTCCAATGAAGCCACCACTTCGAATGAATCTCGAGCTCAACACTTGGCCGCCAATCCCCATCGGCATCGAATCCCCCCCTATCATTCTCCTCCATCACTATGGAAGAAGAGGCAAGGGGAGCAAAAAGAGCCAGAATAATCAGAGAAGCAATGGTTCCCCTGCGTCCGCTCATGGCCCTTCGGGCCATAGGTCATGTTTGAGCATTAGGACTATGCTATTCGCCTGAAAGCTCTAGTCCAGTCTCCTCGTAATCCCATTCAATGACATCCCAACCAGCAACCTCGACGGAGGAATGAACCTCTTCCCTCGAACCGGGAGTGCAGAGAATTCCCGCACAGCCCCCTCCTCCTGCGCCTAGGGCCTTCCATGCAGCTACTGATCCCTTGGCCAATAGCGGTTCAATCACACTTCTGAAGGGACCGTGAATAGAGTCGTCAATCAGGTCCACTCCTTCGCAAACTTCCCTTAGAGATCCCACAACCATGTCCCTCCGATCTTGCTGTAGGCCATTTGCCATTGACCTTGCTGAAGACCTAATTTTGTGAAGTCCCTCAATCACCGATTGGTCACCTTGAGAATACCGCGCCCATACCTTTTCCTGCATTTCCCCGGAATTTCGACTCTCCCCCGAATATGCAATTAGAAGGTGCTTGCGTAGCCACATCTTCGCTGATCTGGTTGGCTCGAAAGGTATGATTTCGACTGAGTCACCTATGAATAGAAGGTGATTGAAGCCACCTCTGGCAGATGCCCAGTGATCTTGCCTTCCGCAAATCATCCCCTCTCTTGATTCCAAATCAAAGGCCATCTCCGCGATTTCTTCTATGTTTTCAACTGAACCTGGATCCGAGAGAAGTCCTGAGATTGCTACGTTCATTGCACTACTGGTTCCTAATCCAGACCCTCGTGGAGTTTCAAATGACAAATCGTAATCTTCGGGTGCTTTGCCTCGGGCAATTGTTGCTCTGACCCTCTTGTTAATGGCGAAGTTGACTACTTCACCGCCAAAATCGCTTGGATATGGGCCAACATCGGTCCATCCACCTGCCAGATCAACTCTCACTGGCGCCGATGCTCCCCTCCATTCTGTCATGGACACGCCATGCTCACCAGAGTCATCATTGTTACTGGGACCGAAAATAACGGGTACTTGTAACCCCTCCGGACGTCATGGACCCGAGCGTGGAGGCCGCAGTTGACGCTTTCTCAAGAGGGGAACCAGTAATGATATTCGACTCAGCTTTCAGAGAAAAAGAGACTGATCTACTTTGGCCTGCCTCTGCAGCATCTCCAGAAGTTATGCGCAGACTACGCAATGACTGCGGTGGCCTACTTTTTCTTGCAATTGGAAATGAGGTCGGAGAGATATTCGGACTTCCTTGGCTTCAAGATATCCACACCCATCCATCTTTGCTGGAAGGATACCCGGTTCTTGGCCATTTGATAACCAATGACCTTCAGTATGACAATAGATCTGCATTTACCCTATCATTGAATCACAGAGAAACCTATACCGGAATTACCGATAGGGACCGGTCTCTAACCACTAGAAGATTCGGAGAACTCGTGATGGAGGTCTTCGAAAGTGATATGTCTCCTGAGGAGGCTATTGCAGCACTGGGTTCTGAATTCCGAACGCCCGGGCACATCCCCGTGTGTAGAGAGTCGCCAGGGGGCCTTTCGAATAGGCAGGGACATACTGAGCTTGCTGTTGCAATTGCAAGATTGGCGGGACTAGTACCTTGCACGATCGGAGCAGAGATGCTTGAACCAGAAGGGGACGGTGCACTATCTGTTGATGATGCAATGAGATATGCTTACGAGCATGGAGTTCCGATGATTACTGGAGAGGAAATTTCTGCAGCCATGGATGAAAAAGATTAGAGGGGTTTGGCTTGGGAGTTCAATAACATGGTTCGTGTAATGGCTGTCGGAATCTTCGACCTACTACACGCCGGCCATCTTCATTACGTCGAGCAGGCCAAATCATTGGGCGATGAACTGGTAGTTGTGATTGCTCACGATGAGACTGTGAGGATGCAGAAGCATGAGCCAGTAACCGGGCAAGAGCTCAGACGAAGGATGGTTGAAGGCCTAAAACCAGTAGATGAAGCGATTATTGGCAATCCTCCGGGGGTCCCAATTTTCGATATTTTGAAGACTGTAGAACCCGATATTATTGCTCTTGGTTACGACCAAAAGCATTCCATAGATTCCATCAGGGAGGGATTAGAGAAGCATGGTTTCGGTAAAGTCCGCGTGACTAGGGTCGAAGGGCTATCGGACGATCTCGATGGAACAAGGAAGATCATTGCCAGGATACTTGATCTGTGGCCCGGAAATGAGGGTGGGCCTTACGAGGAGGACTAGCATGTTCACAGGCATTGTAGCCGGTACTGCCCGAGTATTGGCGATTGAAGAGGAAGGAGGGGTGCGTAAAATCAACATCGACTTGGGTGGATTTTCTGAGGGACTAGAAATTGGGGCTAGCGTTTCTATTGATGGAGTGTGCATGACCGTAGCTCATATCAATGAAAATGAGGCAATGTTCGAGGCAATTGACGAAACTCTGGAAAGAACAACGCTTGGGCAAATAGAAGAAGGGAGTTATGTGAATATTGAGCGTTCTCTGAAGTTTGGAGATGAGCTCGGAGGGCATATGATTTCCGGGCATATCATGGCGAAGGCCAGAATTACTGAAAGAGTGGAGCGAGAGGGTAATTTGCACATTCTAATTGAGAACTTGGAACTTGTACGTCCCTTCGTAATGGAGAAGGGTTTCATCGCCATCGATGGAATGTCCCTAACAGTTGGTGAAGTGACAAATGAGGATTTTTCCTTGCATATTATCCCAGAGACACTAAGGGTGACAACTATTGGAAACAAGGTGGTGGGGAGCATGGTCAATATTGAGATCGATGCACGTACTCAGGCGATAGTAGAAACGATGATGCGGGGAGGAGGGGGGCATCCATGAACTTGGGAATAGTTTGCGGTTCATTTCACCGAGAAGAAGTAGAAGAAATGCTGGAGTTCGCCAAAGACGAGGCTGCTTCAAAGAACTGGGAGGTTGTGGACGTGTCATGGGTTCCCGGATCAATGGAAGCACCGTTAGCATTGGATAGGATGCTGCAGGAAGAAGAGATACATGGTGCAGTTGTATTGGGGATCATTGAGAGAGGAGAGACCGATCATGGGTTAGTTATGGGCCAATCCGTAACTGGTGCAGTGATTGAGTTGCAAATTAAGCACAACAAACCGATAGGACTGGGGATCATCGGTCCTGGAGCGAAGCCGGAGCACATAGGGCCAAGATTAGAGCCTCATGCACGTGCAGCCGTGGGTGCTGTTGCAGCAATGTCAGAGTAGGCCCCTATTGGCCTGGAAGACGGAAGTCTCCAATATCTGCTTCAGTAATCTCATCCATCTCTTCTACGGTAATCAATGGGGTCAGCTTTCCGTTGAAAACTCCAGAAGCACCAACGGCCAATGAGAATTTAGTGATCTTAACGTTGTCAGGAACATCCATTATGCACACGAAATCTGTTTGACCGTAGCACCAGTAGTATGCTTCCAATGTTCCCCCGAAAGACTCAGCGATCCTCGCGGCCTCATCCCTGCGGGCGGATCCCCCTTCCTTGAGGATACCAGCAGCGCCTTCAGCAGTGTAACTTCCCGAATACATGAATTTGGGCATGAGTTAGCACTTTCGAGGAGTGTATATTACACTTATCCCAGAAAAAATATTGTCAACCATCGCAAGTTCTCACTCTCAAGATTGAAGAGATGCCTTGCACCTCGACACACTATGGGCGAGGATGTCAGAAGCGTAATCATCGTTGGATCTGGTCCCGCTGGATATACTGCGGGCCTTTATGCAGCTAGGGCATTGCTGGAACCATTGATGTTCGCTGGGTACATGTCAGGAGGGCAACTTATGCTTACATCAGATGTAGAAAACTTCCCGGGATACCCCCAAGGTGTTGAAGGTCCGGCAATGATGATCCACATGAGGGAGCAAGCCGAGAGATTCGGATTGGAAGTTCAAGACAAGAATGTAGAGAGAGTGGATCTCTCGGAAAGGCCCTTTCGGGTTTGGGTCGAAGGTGATGAGTTCAGGGCAGACAGTCTGATTATTTGCACGGGGGCTGAGGCAATCTGGCTTGGCGCTGAGGGCGAGGATGAGCAGAAAGGAAGGGGAATTTCCACGTGCGCGACCTGTGATGGGGCATTTTTCAGAGATGAGGAGATAATTGTCATTGGCGGGGGAGACTCGGCAATGGAGGAAGCGACATTTCTGACTAGGTTTGCAAGCAAGGTCACCATCATTCATCGTCGAGATGTCTTCAGGGCTTCCAAAGTGATGTACGAAAGGGCATCTAAACATCCGAAAATAGAAATCTTGACATTCAGGCAAGTGAAGAAGTGGCTAGCAAACCAAGATGGGCTCACTGGAGCGATATTGGAGGACCCAAGAGATGGTTCGGTGGAGGAAATCAGTTGCTCCGGGGCATTCATTGCTATAGGGCACAAGCCAATTACAGACTTTTTAGAAGGCCAATTGGAAACTGACGAAGAGGGGTACATTATCCACAGCAGCAATACCATGGCTAGTGTACCTGGAGTTTTTGCAGCTGGTGACGTTGTTGACAAGAGATATCGCCAAGCAATCACAGCAGCGGGCATGGGTTGCCAAGCAGCAATTGACGCAGAAAGATGGCTGGAAGATCAGCATTGAGGTTCAAATTGACCGAATAACCCATTTCCCATACCCCTACTGGAGCAAACATGGCTAAGGAACTCAGTCCTGAGCAGAACGAAAGGTACGCAAGGCATCTTACATTGCCAAATATTGGTGAAGAAGGGCAACTGGCCCTTCTAGAATCGTCAATTCTAGTAGTTGGAGCTGGGGGGCTTGGTTCTCCTGCTATCCTATACTTAGCTGCAGCAGGAGTTGGTCGCCTCGGAATTGTTGATTTCGACAAAGTCAGCATCTCCAACCTTCAAAGGCAAGTAATCCACTCTAATGGAGCGGTGGGAGAGGCAAAGGTTGATTCGGCGGCAAAGAGGGTTGCTGGGCTGAATCCTGACGTCGAAGTAATGGGGATAAATCAACGTCTGACTAGTGATAACGCGATCGATATAATCCGTGAATTCGACGTAGTTGTCGATGGGACAGACAATTTCGAAACCAGATACCTGATCGGAGACGCTTGCGAGGCACTAGGCAAGCCATGGGTGTTTGGAAGCATCCACAGGTTTGACGGGCAGGTTTCGTCATTCAATTATAGAAATGGCCCAAACTATAGGGATCTGTTTCCAGAACCGCCCCCTCCAGAGCTCGCACCCAATTGTGCTGAAGCGGGAGTTCTTGGAGTTCTTCCGGGAATTGTAGGAACCATACAGGCAACTGAAGCGATAAAGATCATTCTGGGTATTGGTGAGATACTCGCTGGAAAGTTGCTCACAATTGATGCAATTAACATGGAAATGCGTACCCTATCCTTCAATGCAGATGATTCCAGAAAAAGAGCCAGTGTGGCTGACTTATCCGAAAAAGGGAGCTTTTCTGAAATTTCACCGCTAGAATTCGTAAAACGGACTAATGAAGGGTGGAGCCCATTCCTCCTGGATGTACGAAGGCCAGAAGAAGAAGAAATTGTGAATTTGGAAGGTACAGATTTGCGAATAAGCCATTTGGAAGTCCCATCAAGAATTGAAGAGATCCCAAATGATGAAGTTGTAATTTATTGCAGGACCGGTGGTAGATCGTCAGCTGTTGCTCGTTTTCTTGTTGAGTCGGGGTGGCACCCGGGAACAGTGTACAACCTGACGGGGGGTATTCACGAATGGTCGGACACGGTAGATTCGTCAGTAATTAAGTATTAATTGTGGTAAAAATCCGATTAGATTGTTATTTAATTGTGGTAAATATGGTAAAAAACACTCATTTGAGTTAGATTTTTCAATAATTTTACACTATTACGGTATAATGTTCCTCAGTATACCGAATAATTGTTGTACTAATTAGTCATCCAAAGACTATGGCAAGAGGACGGCATGGGATTTGGAAGTGCCCAGAATGCAAACACCACCAGACTTGGAAAACGAGATCAAGAGATTCCACAAAGCTGGACAGGAGGTGCGCGAAGTGCGGAGAAAGGGCAAGGGTGACAATAGAACGCTCAGAAAGCGGAAAGGGTAGAACCAGGAAAGTTGAGATTTGGGAGAGGTCGCTATCGTTAAGACCTGAAGACTTGGAAAAAGAGGCTGATAGGCGAAATTTGGATTCTGGAATTAGGATATATGGGTCTGAGACTCAATACACAGGTTCTTTGGAAAATGATACTCCTGCTGACCTTCCAACAATATGGGGCGAGGGTTGGTGGCCGGCCGATGCACTGGATTTTCCGGTAAACATCGACTTGGATTCGGCTAGAGAGAAGCTGATGTGTTTTATTGCAGAACGGCATGATGGACATCTTGGATTAGTCTCCGAGTGTTGGGAATCAGTTGATGATGGTGCTAGAACAGTAGATGGTGAAGAATTCCACCAATATTCTAGAAGAGTATTGGAAGCGGTAGAGAATCGGCTTTCTGAAAGGCTGCTTGGACCAAAATTTGCCCAATTGGCTCAAGGAGAAATTATCCCTATGAGAAAGGGAGAATTATACCTCGAGAGGAGAGGGGTTAGGCTCCTGGTAGACCTAGCACTATGCCTCAGAAGGATGGCATACAATTTTTCAATTTCGATAGAGCAACGAAAAGACTGGCAAAGATGGATGACTAGGACCAGAATTGTGGATGAGCAACTGAAGGATTTGTTCTCTACAGGGCTACCCACCCCTGATGGGACCTCATTTGGAGGGAAGGGTTTCAGATCTACATGGCAAGAAGGAGTAGTTGCTTGCGCGTCTTCCTTACGAAGGGCCATCGATCTGTCGTACGATGATAGGAGCAGGGGGGACATCGTTGCTCCTATGATTCGTGACGTGGGGCTTGCAATAGCAATGGGGCAGACTCCGATAGAAATATTGTCAGCCCAGATGGGGAAGTCTGATTCATACATGGACGGGGGCAATCCTGGAGGAGGAGGTCGAGATTTACACATTGGTAATTGGGAAAAGGGAATATTGCCCCCTACAGCCCCCCTTCCAATTGCAAGTGCCACTACAACTGGATTGGCTCTGGCCGCGAAAAAACTGGGTGTTGACCGGTTTCACCTAGCACCTGTTGGGGAGGGTTGCAGCAGTAGTGGGGAGTTCTGGGAGGCGATGAATTTCGCAGGGGCAAGGGGATTGCCCATTTGCTATATGATTCAGAACAATCAGATTGCTCTAGACACGGTCGCTTCAGGGCAATCTGGTGCAGAGACATTTGGTGACAAAGGCCATGCAATGGGCCTTCCTTCATGGACAATAGATGGCTCTGATCCGGCCATGTTCTACAGCTCGACCGCAGTCGCTAGAGAGTTCGCTTTGGACGGAGGAGGAGCCACCTTAATTCACGTCGAAACCATGCGCGGATGCGGTCATGCACATCATCACGATGACCTCTATCTGGGAGCATCTAGCGGAAATCCTCCTGGTTATGTTGACAGGGGATTGCTGACCTACTGGGCAGAAAAAGATCCATTGCCAAATCATAGAGAGCTCCTGATACAACTTGGTTGCGGTGAAGAAGAGTTACTGGAAATGGAAATTTCAGAAGAGAGGTTCGTGATGGAGGCTAGGACGCAGGTAGAAGGAATGGAATGGCCTGAGGGGCATTCTGTTACAAAGGGAGTTACTTCCCTACATGACGCCCCCACTCATGAACAGCAACTTTCGAGGATTGGCAGAGAATCGAAGAAGACTGACATGCCTCTTTCACCGGGGGAGATATCGATTGAGTTCTCAGACTCTCCAAAATCATGGACATACAGCAAAGCGATACAGAATGGAATGGCAGCACTGGCTGACAATTATGGAGATGAGATACTATTCATGGGAGAAGACATGGAAATTGCTGGGGCTTTTGGAATGAACCTTCCACTTAGGGCAAGGGGCCATCAGGAAAAGTTACTCGACATGCCACTTTCTGAATCAATAATCGTTCATTCGGCCACTGGAGCTGCATTGGGGGGAATGAAGCCCTTGGCGGAGATCCAATTCGGAGGTTTTGCAGCACTAGCTATGAATCCAATAGTCAATAATGCGGCTCAACTGAGATGGCGGTGGGGAGCAGAAGTCCCATTGACGATTAGAATTCCACTTGGTGCAAAAACACGGAGTGGCCCCTTTCATGCAAACATGATTGAATCGTGGTTTGCAAATGATCCTGGGTTGGTAATTGTTGCACCAAGCACCCCCCAAGATGCATATGACCTATTGATTGAATCTCATGCCCTTCCTGATCCCGTAATTTACCTTGAGCACATTGGATTATACGGACTTAGGGGCGGAAGAACAGGTTGGGGCGATTCAATTAACCAAATAGTTGACGAGGGGTCCGTCCATGAACAACTGAAGAAAGGAAACAGTTCCATTGGAAAGGCTAGAGTCGTTAGAGGTGGCAAGGACCTGACTATTGTCACATGGGGTGCCATGGTCCACGTTGCATTGGAAGCAGCATCAATTTCCTCTAAAAGTGGCGTAGAGGTAGAGGTCATAGACCTTCGAACGATTGTTCCTTTGGATTCAGAAACGTGCATTGATTCAGTTCAAAGAACGGGGAAGCTGTTGGTTCTGCAGGAAGCGCAGTGGACTGGGGGAATAGGGCATACCATCAGCAGCAGGATTATCGAAGAGGCTTTCTGGAGTCTGGAGGCTCCGCCAGTGGTTATTGGCGCCCTAGATACCCCTGTTCCATTCTCGCCCACTCTAGAGGACCATACTGTTCCGAGTGCATCTCTAGTAGCCCGACACGTGGAGATGGCATGCAATAATTAGCAATTTATTGACCAAAGAGTCTTCAACAAATATACATCGCAAGGAAATGTGGATGGAGCATCTATAGACGTTGCCTACGTCTTGGTCGGTTTCATTTTCCTCATGGCTGGAGGGGAGGGGCTAGTACAAGGGGCTGTTAGAATTTCAGGAAAGCTGCAGGTTCCCCCCCTTCTAGTAGGATTCACAGTGGTAGCAGTTGGGACATCGTTGCCAGAGCTGGCAGTTGCATTGCAAGCGGTGGAACAGGGGGCCGAAGATATAGCGGTCGGAAGCGTACTTGGTTCAAATGTGGCAAACGTAATGCTAGTCCTAGGAAGTGCGGCTTTGCTGGGTTCTTGCTCGGAGCCCGACAAAGGAATCGGCAGGGATTCGATAGCTGTAATGTCTGCGACCTTATTGCTACTAGCATTTGTCTTGAATGGGGAAATACCACTTCTTGGTGGACTAGCAATGTTGGCGGGGCTAATTGGTTACTACTGGTATGCCTACAATGATGCTAGAAAAACGGGAGAAAGTATTGATCTGGTTGACTCTTGGCTCCCAGACAGAGCAATTCTGGCTGTTCCATCGTGCATCATTGGCGGAGCAATGATCTGGCAGGGCGCGATTCTACTTGTTGAGGGGGCTACCGGAATAGCAACTAGGTACAATATCCCAGAAGATGTAATTGGGTTATCTGTTGTTGCTCTGGGGACTTCCCTGCCCGAGCTTGCAGTTACTTTGGTGGCGGGCCTAAGAGGCCAAGGAGGAGTGGCAATTGGAAATGTCCTAGGCTCGAATGTTATGAACATTCTAGGGATTCTAGGTTCTGCAGCAATTTACGCACCGGGTTCCGGCCTATTGATAGCATCGGAATTTGCAGAGAGGGACATTTGGATTGTATTGGCTACATCCGGATTCATTGCCTGGATGCTGTTAACAAAGCGAGAAATCAGTAGGAATATAGGCATGGGAATGATATCAGTATACATCGGATATATGGCCTACTTGGTTTACATTGGCGTTCTATAGCACTATTACCCCCTTCCCACACCCAAGTTCGTGACCTACATAGGATGCATTGTCCTAGCTGCCGGATATAGCACAAGGTTAGGGGAAGAAAAGGCACTACTGGAAACTGGAGAGGGGCCCCTTGTCGGCTGGCTGGTAAACAGGTTGCAAAGACAGGGGCTTGAGCCAGTAGTTGTGACTAATGAGCAATTATTCGAAGATATTCGTGAATCGGTCGAATGCGAGGTAATCTGCAACCCTGATCCAAATTCAGGCAGGACAGGAACTGTTCAACTGGGTATTAAGAGAGTAGGTTTGGCACCTGGGAGAAAATTCCTAATTGTGCCGGTTGACAGGCCGGGATTCTCAGATTCGACTCTAACTTCGCTGCTGGCTGTGGAGTCGACGGCCTGTCCTGCCAGTGGTGGTCGTGGGGGCCATCCACTACTTCTCTCCGAACATGATGCGTTCAAAATTCTTGATTTTCCTCCATCCAAACCACTCAGAGACCTGGTCGAGCCAATCCGTATGGAAGTATCAGACCCGTTTCTACATCTGAACATTGATACTCCGAGCGATGTTGAAAAACTGCTCAAGGCTGTAGGTTCCCTGTAAGGGATGGATACTCCCCCATCGCCCAAAAGAAGGCCAATCCTACGATTATGGCTGGAAGAGTTGTGTGTATGGTTGCCCATATTGATGCTACCTTATGCCGGACCAATAGAGGAAATAGTGCATCCCCGTCTTGGGAGATTGCGTTGGACACCAAGGCCGGGAATGAGATTACACCCTCAACATAGGCTGAGATGGCGATAATCTGCGGTCCGCAGCCCGGAATCAGGCCAACGGCTGCAGCAACAATCACAGCTCCTGCTCCAGCACCATGCTCGGCGAGATCCTCCTCATTGATCCCGGATGCAATCATTCCAAGCTCAAAGGCAAGATAGGCAATCAGGACCCAGAATGTCACGAATGCAGTTTCTGAGGCTGCATGAACCAGTGTTTCATCGAGAGAATTCAACTTGTCTCCGATGGTTGCCTCTGTATCATCTCCAAAGAAGTTCTTCGAGGAGACATACAGGATTATTGACAAAGAAGTTCCAATGAGTCCGACCCAGGTCACTAGGCCGTCCCGAGTTGTGGGGTTCCAGGCCAACTCCGGAGCATATTCTGGATCTTGAGCATACCATACCAGCAGCAGGATAGCAAGACACAAGCCTACTGCAGTGACTACCCACCAGACTCTGTAACCCTGGTGAATTATCCGGTACCCAAGCCCGTCTGGCACCTCTCTAGGCATGTCCTCGATTACAGAACCCTTGCCCTCCATCTCTCTGGCCGCTTCTTCGCCCAGTGGTTCGCCAGAGCCAATCTTCGGCCCGAAACTGCCCAAGGGGGTTGTAGGTGTGACTTCCAGTAGATCAACACCGTAACCCCATGCCACACCTACTATGAATGAAGTCGCGTGGACGGCAATCACCGGAGTAAGGAATGCTGAATCTTGGAATATCGCGCCAATCAGAACGAATGCTGCGTCTCCGAGTGTTGCAATCAGGGTTGCAATTACCGTTCCATATGTGACATATCCTCGTGCATACATCGGCATCACAATGATTGCCCCCCCACAACCGGGAGTCAGTCCCATCAAAGCTCCGATAGCCGGCTGGAAGCGTTGGTTATCACGAATCCATGAAACAAAACGCCCTGCTGTTACGTACTGAAGCCAGCTGAACAGCAATACCATGGCAGCAACGAAAACTGTCACCGCGAGGAAGGCGTCTCTCATCGAAATAACGAGAATTTCTAGAATTCCGCCGGCACTGACTCCTGATGACATGAGTATGTGCCGAACAGTTCGTCATATCAAATTTGGTCGTGGTTTCAGCAAGCGCAATCCCAAAGGCTCGGTAGCGGCTCCCGATACCGTGACGAAGGCCGTCCTGACTTGGGTTCTCGACATGCTTGACAGAGGTCAGAGTGTAGCTATGGCCTCGGTGATCGAAGCCACTGGCAGTGTTCCAGGCAAGCCTGGAGCCCGGATGGCAATTACATCGGATGGGGAGAAATACGGAACTGTAGGAGGGGCGGGACTAGAGCTAAGAGTAGAAGAAGGCCTTAGGAAAATGCTCAATGGCAGAAGAGATGGCTCTGGAAAATCGGGAGGAAGAGTGGAGGAGTTTCTTTTGCACAAAGATGGGAAGAGAAAAGAAGTGACGGTGTTGGACAGCCTATGTGGTGGAAAGGTCACAATTGCGATGGAGGTCCTAGAATCGATGCCGCACGTTCTGATATTCGGAGGGGGTCACGTAGGGCGGTGTATCGCAATTGTCTGTGACACAATGGGTTGGTCACACAGCGTTTTCGACGTTCGAAGTGAGTATGCTAGCGAAGAAAGGTTTCCCTATGCGTCCGAATTGCATTCTACCAGTGTTGAAGAGTTCCTTTCCAAGGAAGATGAGATAACACTTGGTAGATTCTCAGATATTCTATTGCTGGGTCACGATTGGGCAATTGACGAAAATTTCCTTATTCAAATCCTAAAGAAGAGGGGGATCTCAAAGAGGCCAAGAATTGGCGCAATAGGCTCTAAATCCAAATGGAGTGCTTTCAGTAAATCGGCAACTGGGGCTGGAATCGAAAAAAAGATGGTAGATTCGGTTAGATGTCCAATAGGCCTCCAGATTGGTGCTGACTCACCGGAGGAAATTGCGCTATCTGTGTGTTCGGAGATTCTTTCCCTAGAGAAGGGGGTCAATCCCTCCGAAGACTGAAATCGGACCACAAACCCGGAAAAATATGCGAGTTATACCAGCGTTGGTCACATCCCTGGTTTTTCTAGCCTCATTCAGTGGTTGCTTGTCTGCAGAGAGCAGTGAAAATTCTGAGTTAGTTTCAGAAGACCAAGGGTTTGGTTCATTCAGCGTTGTTGCTCCCATAGACACTGGAATCAACGTATATCACAACCACTTTGTGATGAACGAGTCTTATCCGCCGTGGTTACTTGAACAACTAGGAGTGAACATTGTGTGTGACATAAGTACTAACGGAACATGGCAGGAGCGCTATGAATCGGACAAGGATGACTGCTGGGATCAGATTGAGGCTGGCGATATAGTTTGGTTCAAGGGGACTAGGATAATTGGGACTACCCCAGACGACAACACTGACATCCCAATCCTTGATGACCCGCAAGATGGTCACGGGACCGCCGTAACCGGCTCAGTACTGAATGCTAATCCGAATGCGGTGATTTTCTTTGTTGAGGGTTTCAGTGACGCTGCAGTTCTAGCAGCCGCAAATCAGCCACTTGTTGATATCATCACCACTAGTTTCGGGCCCATACTGTCACTTCCATTCCCAGGAATAGAAGATGCGACCAAAGTTGCAGTCGTCCAGGAGAAGAAGATACACACTGGTGCAGCAGACAATTCTCCGTCACCTGCAATTCAGGACTCGACGGCCGGCCC
>CEOQ01081629.1_pt1 | contig 22271 bp, 19 predicted proteins | sample 361351 | NCBI WGS metagenome assembly CEOQ01 (sample SAMEA2619907, study PRJEB7988) | marine metagenome | biome: marine biome (ENVO:00000447); feature: deep chlorophyll maximum layer (ENVO:xxxxxxxx); material: "saline water (ENVO:00002010), including plankton (ENVO:xxxxxxxx)" | depth 60 m | reverse complement strand
GGTTTAGGATCAGGCTTAGAAACAGATTCTGTTTTTGGTACAGTGGTTTTCGTTGGAGTTGTGTCAGAACTAGTTTCCGGGCTACCTCCACCGCAAGCAAAAATAATTGATAAACTAATTGAACTTATTATAAGTGAATATTTTAAATTTGTTGTTATTTTCATGTCGTATATGTGGATAGTTAGATAAATTATGATATATTTTACTATATATTAAAATATCTTGCTTAAGGTAGGGGTGCAATCAATTTTGGATTTGTATTGTGACAATTGTGCTTAGAAAGATTTTTATATTAATTATGGATTTTAGCAAAATCTTATACTTTTAAATTACCTAAACGTTTTGCTGAATTTTGTGCATTGATTGCAAGTCTCATAACTTCTAGACAATGGTCCTGCTTCATAGCAGTTTCAGTGCGGTTTAAAATATCATCCATTAAGTTTTTAAAATAAGTAAGAGGTTGTTTTGATGCATCTATATATTCGCATCTTTGTTTATTTACTAAAAAAAGATGATCAGTTCCTGTTCTTCCAGCAATGTCAACATATTTTCTAAGTTCAATATACCCTTCTGTACCTAGAATTGTTAATCTTCCATCACCCCAATTAGGTAATGCATCAGGTGTATACCAATCTACTCGAATATAACCTTGTCCCTGATCTCCATGAATTAAAATTTCACCAAAGTCTTGCATTTTTGTCTTATTCGGATTTGAAAAATTACCAATACTTGAGCTAATTATTTCGGCTGAGTTGGATTCAGTAAAAAATAAAAATTGATCAATTTGATGAGAAGCAATATCACATAAAATTCCTCCATTTAACTCGTCATCAAAAAACCATTCTGGCCTAGTATCAATATTTAATCGATGTGGTCCAAAACCTATTGTCTGAACCACTTTCCCAATTTCTCCGTTTTTAATTAAATTTGATGCCATTTGGACACTTGGGACTTCAAATCTTTCAGAAAAATCAATTGAAAATATTTGTTTTGTTTTATCTGTTGTATTTTTTATTTCTTGTAACTGTTCCAAGCTTGTACAACCTGGTTTATCTAGCATAACATCCTTACCTGCATTCATGCATTCAATAGCTAAACCGGCTCGCTTTGAAGGTATGTCAGCTATCAAAATTAAATCAATATCACTATTATTTAATAGACTATCTTTATTTTTTATTCTTGTAATATTGGGAAATTTTTTTTCTAAATCTTTAGAAATTCTGTTATCATTTTCGGTCCACCATCCTACAAATTCACTACCTACATCTAGCATTCCTTTAATTTGTCCGAAAATATGTCTATGCTCAACACCCATAGCTGCGATTTTTAATTTTTTCATATTAATCTCTATTGTTTGTTTGATTTTTAGTTATCATTTCATTAAGTTTTTCTTCATACTTTTCGCTATTTATAGGAATTTTCACTTCAATGTTATTTAGTCCGGAAAAAATCATCGCGTTCATAAGTTCCACTGAATAGATTCCCTCTTTTCCTTTTACGAATAATTTTTCTGTTCCCAAGATTTGATTTGAAAAATTTTGAATAATATTTTTACGTTCCAAATTAAAATCAATATCTTCAAATTTTAATTCTTCAATTTTGATATTAGGTTTTTCCATAGGTGTTTTTGAACTTTTTAAATATTCTGTAGAAGATATTTCATTTTTATTCCATATCATCTTGTTATTTTCAATAATCATTAATCCATTATCTGATGCTACTTCTAATCTATTTACACCAGGAGCTTCTCCTGTAGTGGTAATAAATAAACCATTAGAACCATTAGGGTATTTAAATAAAGCAGTCACATCATCTTCAACTTCTATATTATGAAAACGACCAAGGTTGATATGAGCATGAACACTATCTGGCATACCAAAGAGCCACTGCCATAAATCTAATTGATGAATACTTTGATTAATCAGTACTCCTCCTCCTTCTCCTTTCCAGCTAGCTCTCCAATTGGAAGTACTATAGTAATAATTACTTCTAAACCAATCAGTTATTGTCCATTTTATTCTATGAATTTCTCCTAATTCATTATCAGTAATCATTTGTTTTAGTTTTTTATATATTGGATTTGTACGCTGATTTAACATTACGCCAAAAGAAACATTGCAAGAATTTGCAATATTAATTAATTCTAAAGATTTTTTTGTTGTAACGGCTAAAGGTTTTTCTACCAAAGTATGTTTACCACTTTTTAATGATTGAATCCCAAGGGGAACATGCGTTGTATGTGGAGTTGCTATAAGTACAGCATCAATATTTTTATCATGAAAAAAATCATTGCTGTTTTTAAAAAATTTAATATCAGGGAATTTCCTTTTACATGTAATATCAATATCACATACTGCTTGAAGTACAGCATTTTCTACCAAATTAGAAATAAGAGTTTGTGCATGGCCTGTCCCCATAGCACCTATACCGATAATTCCCCATTTAATTTTATCTTTAGGCATATTTGTGTCCATATATAGATTAAATAGTTACATAATAAAAATAGAATATCTTATATTGATATGAGAAAAATAGAGGAATTTGAATATAAAAAGAGAATGGTGGGCGATGAGGGACTCGAACCCCCGACTTCCTGTGTGTAAAACAGACGCTCTAACCAACTGAGCTAATCGCCCTTAAATTTTTTACTCGCGCCCGGTGGGATTTGAACCCACAACCTCAGCCTCCGCAGGGCTGCGCTCTATCCAATTGAGCTACGAGCACTTATCTAGGTATTATATTATAGAAAATCATTATGATTAATGAAAGAGTGATTTATGATTTAAAAATTAGATCTATTAAATCATATAAGGCTTTCCCACCTGTAATTTTATGATTGAATTTTATTATTTTTAATTTGTCAGGTTTTTTTGAATTATTTTTATTTTGCTTTTCATTTTTATTATTATTATTCATAAAAGTATAAAAAGTTTTATGGTGGCAACGGGAGGATTTGAACCTCCGGCCTAACGCTTATGAAGCGCTCGCTCTAACCCCTGAGCTACGTTGCCTTAAAATATAAATCAATCAAAAGAGTATAATAAAATATAATCGAATATAAAACTATAGAATGCTAGAAAATTAGCACATTATAATGTTACAAACCTTGTAACATAAATTTATATAACTTTACATAAGGAGGTGTAAGATATTTAATTTCAATTGGTTTAATAGAAAAAAGGAAAAAGTTGCTATTTTTATTGACGGTAGTAATCTTTATCATAGTCTTGAAGAGAACTGTAAAAGATCTGATTTAAATTTTGAAAAATTCTCAAAGAAATTGACTAATGATAGGCAATTATATAGAACATATTATTATAATGCAGAAAGAGATGAGGATATAAATCCTAAAGCATATGCTGCTCATCGTTCATTTTTAAGTACTTTGAATAATAAACCCAAATATGTTGTAAGATTAGGTAATTCAAAACAACGCGGCGAAACTACAGTAGAAAAAGGTGTAGATATCATGCTTGCTACTGATATGCTGAAATATGCCTGGGACGATTTATATGATATTGGAATTGTTGTAAGCGGAGATGGTGATTATACATATGCCATTAAAGCTGTAAAAGAATTGGGTAAGTATGTTGAAGTTGTAGCATTTTCATCAAATCTTTCTCAACAATTAGCAGATGAATCGGATTATTTAATTCAGTTATCTCCGAAATATTTTTCGAATTTATGGATAAATAATAGACGTAAATTTAATTATGATAATAGAAAGAATTCAAGATATAGAAAAAACTATAGAAAAAGATAATAATTTCATTAAAGATTAGTTCTTTAATACTTCAAAAAGTTCTGATATAGTTATGTTTTGTTTTTACAGGAGTTTCAATGTCTGTTAGTGTTGTTTTGGGTGCTCAATGGGGAGATGAAGGAAAAGGTAAGATTACTGATCTGATAGCAGGTGATTATGATATCATCGCTAGATTTTCAGGTGGTAACAATGCTGGCCATACTGTAATTAATGAATATGGAACTTTTTTCTTTCACTTATTGCCTTCAGGAATGTATAATCAAAATTCGAAGAATTTCATTGGTAATGGTGTGGTGATTGATCCCAAAGTATTATCTGAAGAAATTCAAGCAGTGATTAATTCAGGGATAGATATAAAAGGCAGATTACTTATAAGCGAAAAAGCTCACTTAATTCTTCCTTATCATATTGATATTGATCATTTGGTAGAAAAATCGAGAGGAAAGGATTCTATTGGTACCACTGGAAGAGGTGTAGGGCCATGTTATTCAGATAAAGCTGCCAGAATAGGTATCAGAGCAGGTGATTTATTGCATCTCGAAAGTGATTATATTCAGGACAGAATTACACAAGCTGTTAAGCATGCAAATGCCATTATAGAAGCCTATGGAGGTAAATCGCATAATGTTAAGGATATTATAAATTTTTGTAATAAATATTCTGAGATTTTAAGAAAATATCTAGGATCTGTTGAAAATGAAATTCAACAATCTTTGTTAGATGGTAACAATATATTAGCCGAGGGTGCACAAGGATCTTTGTTAGACTTGGATCACGGAACTTACCCCTTTGTTACTTCATCAAATGCTTCTATAGGAGGAGTTCAAACAGGATTAGGAGTTAATCCTTTTCAAATAGACAAAGTAATTGGTATATATAAAGCTTATACGAGTCGAGTTGGATCGGGTCCTTTTCCAAGTGAAATAGAAGGAGAAATTGCAGACAAATTAAGAGAAACTGCAAAAGAGTATGGAACTACTACAGGAAGACCAAGAAGATTGGGATGGTTTGATTCAGTAGCAGCTAAATATAGCGCCAGGATGAATGGATTTAATTCATGGGTATTAACCAGATTAGATTGTCTTGATAATATTCAAGAATTAAATGTTGTAGATAAATATAGCATTGATGGAAAAGAAACGAATTTCATGTCATCTGACATATTTAATTTGGAAAATTCCAAACCTATTTTGAAAGAATTTAAACCATGGACTCAATCAACATTTGGATGTACAAATCTCACTGATTTACCTTATGAAGCTAGAAAATATATAGATTATATTGAAAAATATCTTGAGGTACCATTGAGTATTATTTCTACTGGACCAGAAAGAGAACAGGCAATTTTTATAGATTAAATACTTAAATCTATAGAATACTTTTTTAGTGATGCATCAAGAATTGATTTAGTATTATTATCAGGTTCAGTCATGGGAAGCCTGGGGGATCCGATTTCAAAACCTGATTTTTTAACATAATATCTTATAGGTATAGGATTAGTTACGATAAATATGATATTGAATAATTCTAGCAATCTTCTATGTTCTGTTCCTGCTAGCTCGATATTTCCTTCTAATATATAACCTATCATTTGTTGGATTTGAGAACTTACTATATGACCAGCAACACTGACTATTCCGTAACCTCCAGCAGCCATGATATAAAGAGTTTCATTATCATTTCCACTCCAAACCTTGAAATCTTTTGAAGTGTTGTTAATTATTCGTGTGATTTGATCTAAATCATTGCTAGCTTCTTTTATTCCAACAATATTCTTTAATTCACTAAGTTTTACTGTTGTTTCATCCGTCATATTAAGTGATGTTCTGCTTGGTACGTTATATAAAATACAGGGAATTGTTACTTCTTCAGATATAGCTTTGAAATGCTGGTATAGTCCGTCTTGAGTAGGTTTGTTATATGAAGGAACAGTTAATAATAGGCCATCTACATTTTCTGATTCGGCAAGCTTACTCAATTTAATACTTTCTTTAGTATTATTGTTAGTTGTTCCAGCAATTAATGAATGATTACCTCCAATACTTTCTTTTACTACTGAAAATAATTTTAATTTTTCATCGTCAGAAATAGTTGGAGCTTCGCCCGTTGTACCTCCAATTACTAGTCCGTCACTTCCACTATCAACTATAGCTTTCCCGAGTTTTGCAGCCATTTCATAATTTATATCACCATTTTCGTGAAATGGTGTAATCATTGCAGTTAATAATCTTCCTATTTCCATAATATTTTTTTAGTGAAATTTTAATTAGTTAGGATATATTAGCCAATTTCTTGGAATACTTCAAGAATTTGAATAGCATTCAGTGCTGCACCTTTTATTAAATTATCACTTACAGCCCAAAGATTAATAGCATTTTCATTGGAAATATCTTGCCTTAATCTGCCAACAAAAACATCATTTTTCCCTTCGCCAAATATTGGTGTAGGATATGAATTTGTACTAATATCATCAATTACAGTTATCCCTTTATAATTATTTAGTAGATTTGAAATTAAATTTAAATTAGGTTTAGTATTAAATTCAATATTTATACTTTCTGAATGGCAACGAATGACAGGTACTCTGACGCATGTGGCTGAAACTTTTAAGTTAGGTTCTGATAAAATTTTTCTTGTTTCGTATAGCATTTTCATTTCTTCTTTTGTATATAAGTTTTCCTGAGGTGCTTCAACATGAGGTATTAAATTTAAACCTATAGTATGAGGATATACATTCATTTCTTCTGATGCTTGTCCTGTTTCTAGATAATGTTTGGTTTGATTGATTAATTCTTCAATAGCCAAATTTCCTGTTCCTGATACAGCTTGATATGTATCAACAATTATTCTTTTTAATTTATATTCTAATCTTAATGCATCTAAAATCATTGCTAAAGGAGTGGTGGTACAATTAGGTATTGCAACAATTCCTTTATGCGTATTAAGAGTGTCAGAATTTATCTCGGGAATAACTAGAGGAACATCATCGTTTAATCTGAATTCTGAGCTGTCATCTATCATAATAACATTATGCGCTTTTGATTTTTCAGCAGCCAATTTACTCACCTCAGAAGAAGCTGAGCTAAACACAAAATCTAATCCGGAGTAAAACTCATCTGAATTCTCTTCAATAGTATACTCTTGGTTTTTATAGTTGATCTTTTTCCCTATTGATCTGCTTGATGCAGATAATCGCAGTTCTGTAATATTCAAATTTGAATTTGGCAGTAAATCGAGGAATATTTTTCCCACTGCGCCTGTTGCTCCAATAATACCTAATTTCATTATTCACCTTTTATACTTCTGTTATAGATAATTATATGTAGTATTATATATGTATATGGCTAATTTCAAAAAGTAGAATCCCATGTTATATATAATTGCTTCCCCAATAGGAAACCTGGAAGATCTTACTTTAAGATCAATTAGAATATTGAATGAAGTGGATATCATTTTATGTGAAGATACTAGAGTAACAAAAAAATTATTGACTCATTATAAAATTAATAAACCTTTACTTAGATATGTTGATGATGATTCGAAAATTAACTTTTATATAAATAAATTAAATTCTAATGATATTGCATTAATAACTGATGCAGGAACTCCTTTATTGTCTGACCCAGGATATAAATTAATTAATATTGCACGCCAAAATAATATAGCCGTTACATCTATACCTGGCAGTTCGGCTTTAATGGCAGCAATTTCTTTATCAGGTCGGCAAATGGATAATTTTATATTTGAAGGCTTTTTCCCAAGAAAATCTAAAGATCAATTGATCTTAACATCTATGCTAAGATACAGGATGAAAGATACTTTTCTTTTTGAAAGTCCCAAGAGAATTCAATCTACGTTAAATTTTTTGAAAAATAAATTATTAGAAAGAGATGTTATAGTTTTTCATGAGTTAACAAAATTAAATGAAAAAGTAATTGAATTGAATTTGTCTGATTTACATTTGTATGAATTTAAAGCATTAGGAGAGTATATTATTTTAGTATCAGGGAAATCAATTAAGTATTCAAAAATAGATAAAGATTTTCATATTTATATTAAAGATGAAATCGAATATTTAGTTGATAATGGATTATCTCTGAAAAATGCTGCTAAAATCATAGCTGATATATTCGATTTACCAAGAAAAGCTATTTATAATATTTGGATAGATAAAAATTAACCTTAAATTATATTAATTTATGTTCAAAAATAAAAAAAATATTTTAGTTTCTGTCGCGTGGCCATATGCTAACGGAGGCATACATATAGGACATATGGCGGGATGTTATTTACCTGCAGATATATTTGCCAGATTTCACCGTATGTTGGGAAATAATGTCCTGATGGTTTCAGGCAGTGATGCACATGGGACGCCTGTAGTAATTAAATCTATACAAGAAAACAAAACACCTGAAGAATTATTTGATTTTTATCATAAAGATATATTGAAAACCTGGGATAATTTAGGCATCAACTTTGATTTATTTACATCTACACATACTGAAAACCACGAAAAAGTGGTTCAAGATATATTCCTTGATTTATTAGATAAAGGATTTATTTATCCTGAGGAAATGATTTTACCATATTGCTCTGAATGCAAAAGATTTTTGGCGGACCGATATATCGAAGGAACTTGTCCAAATTCCGAATGTAATTCTAAAGATGCTAGGGGTGATCAATGTGATAATTGCGGTAAAACTCTTGATCCTAAGGACTTAATAGATATACATTGTAAAATTTGTTCAAAATCAGATGTGATCAGTTTTGAAAAATCTGATCATTATTTTTTGAAACTTAGTCATTTCCAGGCTGATTTGAAACAATGGTTAAATTCTAAAAATAATTTTAAATCAAATGTAAAAAACACTTCTTTAGGATTTTTGTCAGAAGGATTGATTGACAGACCAATCACTAGAGATATTGATTGGGGTATAAAAGTTCCTGTAAAAGGATGGGAAAGTAAGAGAATTTATGTATGGTTTGAAGCAGTGTTAGGATATTTATCTGCTTCTATTGAATTTTTTTCCACAACTGATGATAAAGATGGTTGGAAAAAGTTTTGGCAAAATTCTTCAGAATCATATTATTTTATGGGGAAAGATAATATTATATTTCACTCCATAATTCTACCTTCTATACTTTTAGGTAAAGGCGAATTGAATTTACCTCATAATATTCCTGCCAATGAATATTTAAATCTTGAAGGACTTAAATTATCATCGAGTAGAAATTGGGCTTTATGGGTAAATGAATTAAGTGATATTTATGAACCTGATTCTATTAGATATTCATTAGCATCAAATTTCCCCGAAACATCTGACACTGATTTTAGCTTAGATGAACTTATTAGAGCTAATAATCAGGAACTAGTTGCGGCTTATGGTAATTTGGTAAATAGGATAATTAATATCTGTGTTAAAAATTTTGATTCTAAAATTCCTAAAGTTATTCAAATTGATGATGATAGTCAAAAAATTATAGATATGTGTCATGATACATTGAGAGTTGTAAAAGATGAAATTTCTAACGCAAGACTCAGAAAAGGACTTTCTGAAATAATGAAATTATGTGGAAATATTAATAAATATATTGATTTAAAAGAACCTTGGAAGTTAGTTAAATCAGATAAAGAAAAAGCTGGGGAAGTCATTTGGGTTTGCATGACTTCTATTAATTGTTTGAAAATATTGTTTAATCCATATATTCCATTTTCTTCTAAGAAATTAAATAAAATTTTAGGGTTTTCTGATGATTTGATATTTGATTGGAAATGGTCTGAACATGATTTACCTATAAATCAGGAAATAAATTCTTTAGGCCCTTTGTTTAAGAAAATAGAAGTTGAGTAAATGGTCATATCTACATCACTAACAAACAGGATAAATAATGTAATTAATGTCGAACTGGATTTGATGAAAAAAAAGTTAATAGATTTAGATTTTGAGGATGATTATATAAATGATTTAGCTAAAGAAGTAACTTCCACTTCAAATCAAGGTAAATTATTGCGTCCAATGTTAACTCTTCTAATTGGACACATGGCCAAAGAAATTGATGAAAAGATTAGTTCAAATATAATTAATGTCTCAGTAGCTATTGAATTGTTGCATACTGCTAGTTTGATTCATGATGATATTGTTGATAATGCTACTCAAAGAAGAGGTAAGGAATCATTTAATTATTTATATGGCAATGATATGGCTGTAATGATGGGAGATATGATTTTTGCAAAAGCTGGTATGTTTGTATTTGACACATCCAATGTTGAGGTTATGAACAAATTTGGAAGCACTATTGTTGATCTTTCAATGGGACAGTTATTAGAAATGAAAAGTAGAAATAATATAAAACAATCTCAAGAAAATTATTTATATAGAATTCGTAAAAAAACAGCTTCTTTATTTGAAACTTCTACATGGGCAGGAAGTGCTTTGACAAATATGACAAAAATAGAAAGTGATAAATTAGGAAAATTTGGTATGAATTTGGGACTGGCATTTCAAATTTTTGATGATATTAAAGATTTTACTGATTTAAATGAAAAGACTAATAAATCCGGTAAAAATATAGGATTAGATATTAATAATGGAATCTTAACTTTACCTGTAATTTTGTCTTTAGAAAATAATCCTGAAGCTAATCCTTTTTATAAATTGATAAAATCTAATGATGAAATTAATGTTAAGGATCTTAGTACATATTTAATGCATGAAGGTTTTATAAATCAAGCGATATCGATTGGGAACACATATATAGAAAAAGCTATTAATAATTTGAATTATTTTAAATCAGCTAAGGTAACAAATATTTTATTTGATTTAACAAATTCAATTAGATTAATCTAATTGAATTTGTATTTTGACTTTCCGTTTATTATGGTATGAATAACTTTGACTTTCTTTAGTTCTTCATAATTTTTTATATTTGATAAGTTTGTATTTAAAATTATTAAATCCGCATCTTTTCCTTTTTCTATCGATCCTATTTTTTTATCCATTTTTATAGATTTTGCATTGTTGATAGTAAATGCGTTTATTATTTCTTTTAAATTAACTTGGCCTTTACCCGCCAGATTATTTCCGGTTTTTGTATTTCTTGTTATAGCGGAATATATAAGTAAAAATGGATTGTTATTTCCAAATGGTGAGTCAGTTCCTATTCCGTAATTAAAACCATATTTATTGCTTTCATATAGGTTAAATATGTTTTCTACATCAAAATAATCTTGATTTTTTACGTAGAAATCTCCATGGTCATAAATAAAGTTAGGATTAAAAATCAGATGTAAATTTTCTTTATTATAATTTTTGTAATATTCAGGTATAAATTCTGTTGCATGTTCTATTCTTATAATTCTATCTTTAACAAGATTTTTATTGTTTTCATATATGTTAAAAATAATTTTATGTATAGTCTCCGAATCTATAGCATGAAATGCAGCATCATTATTACATGTGCGTAGAAACTTATTTAAAATATTTCCAAATTCCTTAAAATCATATTTTTCATCGATCATAAATTTTGCAGGACCAATGTATAAATTTCTAATATTTTTGATTTTGTCAAAATTTTTTATTTCGTTTGCCCCTGGCATATAACATATATTTTGATCAATTGATTCGTTATTTATATATTTTTTAATACTATTGAATTTTTCCATATCATTCAAAACACCAGCTTCTACTAAAGTTGTATAACCATATTTAAGTAATTTTGAATTATATAAATCAATGTTTTGTTCAAAATTATATTGTGTTGATAATTTGTTTATCCTTTTGTGAATTTCTTTTGAATTTATAGGATATTCGTTGGAATATCTTTGAATTTCTTCTTTATTTAATCCAAGGAAAGTTAATGTTTTTTTATTTGTAAAAATCAAATGTCCTGTTCTATGTTTTATGATAATTGGTTTTTGAATATTTAAATTATCAAAAAATTCTATATTGATATTTTGATTTATATTTCTGTGTTCAAATCCATGAAATTTCAGGATTTTTTGATTTTTCTGATCAGTAAAATTATTAAAGAATATTTTGATATCTTCGATTTTGTTAAATGATTTTTCAGACAAATCTATACTTTCTAAATTAGAAATAGATTCAAATAAATGAATGTGAGAATCAATGAAACCGGGAAGTACAGTATTGTTGTTACAATCAATTATATCCAATGATTTGGAGGATATATTAATATCTTCCAAATCACCTATAAATTCAATTTTATTATTATTTATTATTATTGATTTAGAGTTATAGTATGGAAAAATTTTTGCATTAATTAATAATTTCATTATTACTTAATTAGTAAATGTTTATAATTTTTCCATTTTTTAAGAAATCTTTTATAATTATCCTTACTTAACTCATCTCTTGTTTTTTCATGCATATTTTCCCATACAGAATGAGTATGTCTTTTTATTGCAATGTTTGGATTGCATAATAATTTAAAGTTATTATTTTTAACTTGAAATGAGAAATCTAGATCTAGATTTCTATAAAATCTGAAATTTTCTCTAAATAATCCTGTTTTAATGAAAGTCTTTCTTCTTAATGCAATTAAATAAAGTTGAATTGCATCTACATATTCTTTGTTTGTTGGTATTTCATGAAAGTGATTTAAATCTGATGTTTTTAATCCAAATGGCCCAGTTAATCCTATTTTTTGAACTTTTAAATCCATAATAATTTCTTCAAAAATATTGTCTGTTATTTCTATACTAGTATCTACTAAGATTAAATATTCCCCGATAGATTGTTTAACTAAAATATTCCGTACTGCCCCTGCACCGCATACAGGATCAATATAGAAAAATTTAAGATTTTTATTTGACTCATAATCAGACATTGTTTTGTTTTGATTTTCAATATTGATTCCGTTGAATGCAATTAAAATCTCATATGAAATTTGATTTGGAATGTGGTTAATAACAGATTTTAAACATCTGTCAAAATCGTTGAAATATTCATCCGCAATTAAACAGATTGATAATTTGATTTTATTTTCTTCAAATAATAATGATTTAACATCAGCAGAACCTGAAATGAATTTAGTATTAATTTGTGTCTCGAAATCAGGTATTCTTTTTACAAGGAAATTTCCATTTTGTTTGTCGTAAAATTGTATATTTTGCTTGTGGAATTGTTCTCTTTTTTTGTCTGAAGATTCGAATTTTTTATCATTACGAAGTTGTTTTCTTTTTTTATATTCAATTGAGGGTATTGAACTTAGATTGTATTTTTTGTAATACTTTTCAAAATCTAAAGATAATACAGGATCAATATAATCAAATATATACGTTTTTTCTTTTCCATTTAAATTGGTTTTCGTTAATTTCCACAAGAGAGATATTACTTTTGCAGTATTAAGATTTTTTAATAATTCATCATCTATTTTTTTTGTCCATTTATTTATGGATTCCTTGTTTATTTTTGAATCTTCATTTTTGTATAACCAGTATAAATGTCTTAGTTTATTTAATCCTTTTTGTGCTGACCGCAAAGAAGAAAAAGTAAAATTTAATCTTGTTCGGTAATGGGTTGTTAAACATAAATATCTGAATGCTAATGGATCTATTGACCTTGATGTGATATCAGAAATCAAATATTCATTTTGTTTGGATTTAGACATTTTAATTCCTTCAGAAAGTAAATGTTGGCCATGTATCCAGTAGTTAACATGTTTTTTTGAAAAATAACCTTCACTTTGAGCGATTTCTCCTTCATGATGTGGAAAAATATTATCAACTCCACCAGTATGAATATCAAATTGTGCTCCAAGATATTTTTGCGACATTGCCGAGCATTCAATATGCCAGCCAGGAAATCCATTTCCATATTTACTTGGCCATTTAAGTGTTCTATCTTTTTCTGCTGATTTCCATAAGGCAAAATCTTTAGAATTTAGTTTGTTAGGATCTATTTCTTCATTATTTAAGGTTTCTAAATTATTGATATTGCCGGACAATATCCCATAATTTTTAGATTTTGAAATATCAAAATATACATTTTGATTTACTTCGTATGCTATTTTTTTCTGTATTAAAGTATCTATCATTTCTAACATGTCTTCAATATGTTCAGTAGCTTTTGGCATATAATCAGGAGGGCTAATATTTAGAGCTTGTTCATTATTTAAAAATTTATCAGTATAAAATGATGCAATTTCTTGTGGAGTTTTACCTTCTTTAATTGCAGCAGCAATTACTTTATCTTCCCCTTGTTCTAACATTTCTTGACTCATGTGACCAACATCAGTAATGTTCTTAACATGCAGTGTTTCATAACCTATATGAATTAAAGTTTTTTTTAAAATATCTGATAATATGTAAGTTCTCATATTTCCAATATGAGCATCTCTATATACTGTTGGGCCGCATGTATATATTTTAATTATTTTACCAATAGGCTTAAAAGGCTCCAGTGTTTTTTTCAATGTATTGAACAATACAAGATTTTGTTTTCTTTCATCATCCATAAAATTATAAATTTATATACTTTGTATTAATTGTAATTGTTATTAAAAAAAGGTTCTAATAAATTGTTATATATTTAAGCTTAAATTTATATAAATGCAAAGTGTTGGTTATTTTTTAGTTTCAAATTCAAATAATAAGCAGGTTAAATCACAAATTAAATCTGACTTTGAAGAATATTGTGAATTAAATGGTCATACTCCACTTCAGATATATACAGATAATAATTCTACCAGGCTAACAATGTTTAGCGAATTTGAAAAATTAAAAAATGATATAAAAAGCAATGATAATAAATATCTTATATTAATTAATAATTCATCTGATTTGGGTAGAGATATTATAGAAATAGTTAGAAATTTATTATGGTTTGATTCTTATCAATGTAAAGTTTTATGCATGAATGAAGTTACTCCTGATCCTTATCAAGATACAGTGAACAGATATATTTTAAATAACATTTCTGATAATAGCTGGTCGTCATATGTTACATCTAGAATGAAAGAAAAATTTTTAACAGGGAAATGGTTAGGGAGAGTTCCTTATGGATATGATATTAACGATACGGGATATTTAACACCTAATTCTAAAGAAAGAGAAGTTGTAGAAAAAATTTTTGATTATTATATTAATAAAAATTTAGGCATAAGAAAAATCACTGCTTTATTAAATCAAAAAAAGTATAAAACCAAAAAAAATAATTTATGGAGTATATCTACTTTGTATGATTTATTAAAAAATCCTGTTTACATTGGTACTGTAAAAAGGTTTGGTGTGTCAATTCCTAATTCACATGATCCTATTATAGAAAATACAATTTTTTTGGATGTTCAAAAAAAACTATATTCTCGTAGTCCTATAAGAACTGAAATTAGCCCTGAAAAATATAGTTTGTCAGGATTACTTTATTGTGAATTTTGTAATTCCAAAATGATAGGAGTTACGAAAAAAATTAAGTGGTCAAATATAAATTCAAAATTTAATGAAATGAATTACAGATATTATAAATGTAGTGGTAAACAAAATAATGGAAGTTGTGTTTCAAATTCTATATCTGCAACTGATATGGAAAATGAATTTTATGAGCAGTTTCAAAATGATTTAAATACTCAAAAAATTGATATAAATAAAAAATTATCTAAAGTTGTTAGAAAAATTGAAATGAAAAGAAACGAATCAATGGTTAATGCAAAAAATTTATTTATTTCAGCTTTGACAAATACTGCTCATGGTAAATTTGATGTGAGTGTTTTAAGGTTATATTTAGATAAATATGATAAGTTACTTGAATCTCAACATAAAAAAATTGATAAAGATTTAATTTTAAATGACAAAGAATTAAGACTTAATTTGATAAATAAAATATATGTTTCAAATTCAAATTACAAAATTATGTATGAGAGGGCTTCCTAATCAGAATCAGTAATTACTGATTCTGATTTCAATTTGTCAATTTCTTTATCTGAATACCCAAGTTCTTTCAAAATTTCATTATTATGCTCACCTAAAAGAGGGGGAGGAAGTTTTAAGCTTTGTGGATTTTCTGAAAACTTTATTGGGAAACTTAAATTTTGTATTTTACCGAGTTTTGTATGATTTAAATTTATTACAGTTTCTCTATCTTTAATCTGCTCATGATTTAATACTTCATCCATGTTTAAAATTGGACCACAAGGGACTCCGGCAGAAATTAATATCTCTACCCAGTCTGAAGTAGGCTTTAATTCAAATTCTTTATTCAATGAAGATACTAATTTGTTTATATTTTTCATTCTGGATGAATTATCTACATATTGTTCTTTAGTTATAAATTCAGGTTTGTTTATCGCGTGACATAGTTTTTCCCAATTAGCTTGATTTGCTGCACCTATATTTATATAACCATCTTTAGTTTTAAATGCTTGATATGGAGCTGATAATCTGTGCGCTGTGCCGCTTTGAGCAGACACTTCCTGTGTAGCAAAATAAATTCCTGATTCCCAAATTGTGTATGATAATCCGGATTCCAATAGGGAGGTTTCAACAAATTGTCCTTTGTTAGTTTTTAATCTTTTTATATATGCAGCCAAGATTCCCATAGCTGCATAGGATCCTGCATTTAAATCACATATAGGAACGCCAATTTTAACAGGCTCTCCGTTTGGGGTGCCAGTTAAACTCATAAGTCCGGACATTCCTTGTGCAATTAGATCAAAGCCTGGGCGGTCTTTATATGGACCCGTTGTTCCGAAACCAGAAATGCTGCAGTATATTATTTTTGGATTTATTTTGTTTATTACATCTTCAAATCCAAGCCCCATTTTTTCTAATGAACCTGGTCTGAAATTTTGAATAAAAACATCTGCTGTTTTGATTAAGTCTGTTAAAATTTTAAGTCCTTTAGGATCTTTCATATTTAATGCTAAACTTCTTTTATTTCTATTTATCATTAAGAATGCTGCAGACTCACCTTCAATAAATGGTGGGCCAAATCTTCGGATATCATCTCCCCCATTAGGTTTTTCTATTTTGATTATTTCTGCTCCCATATCCCCAAGCATCATTGTACAGAATGGGCCTGCAAGTATTTGTGTACAGTCTATGACTTTTAATCCATCTAATATATTGTTCATTTAATTACCTTTAAAATTTAATTGATTATCCTGTTTATAATAAATTGGTAGTGGTATTTTAAGAGACATATTTTGATTTGAATCTATAATATAAATATTTTGATAATAAACACATGATTTAATTTGATGTACTTAATGATAATTGACAGAAGGGATTGTGACTACTATACTTTTGATAAAATATTAAAGGCAATGATCAGAATAGTATATATATTTAGACTCTAAAGAGAGAATTTTGGATAGTGGAAACTAGCTGTGAACCAAACTAGAGTGACTATATAGAATGGACCTGAGAGCTGAAACAATGATTTTATTATTTGTTTACGTTAGGAAGCGTTAATTTCTTTAGCTGTTTAAGTGACTATTATTTTATAATAGTAATAAGGGTGGCACCGCGGTATAACCGTCCCTTTGTGGACGGTTTTTTTTATTTAAATTTTAGGAAAAATAATGACTGAAATAAGAGTATTTAGTGGGATACAACCATCAGGAGATATGCATTTAGGTAATTATCTGGGAGCTGTTAGACAATGGGTCGAAAATCAAGGCAAAGGTAAGCAAAATTTTTATTGTATTGTTGATTTGCATGCCCATACAATTTTAAGAGATCCTCAGGAATTAAGAGATAATACGAGAAGTTTGGCTGCAATGCTTTTTGCTTGTGGGCTTGATCCAAGTATATCTACTATTTTTATTCAAAGCCAAGTAAGAGCACATGCTGAAGCTTGCTGGCTTTTAAATTGTGTAACACCTTTAGGCTGGTTAGAGAGAATGACTCAATATAAGGATAAAAAGGATAAATTAAATAGTATTTCTGCTGCATTACTTGATTATCCCGTGTTACAAGCAGGAGATATAATTTTATATGATGCAAATGAAGTACCTATTGGTGAAGACCAAAAACAACATGTTGAATTATCTAGAGACATAGCTCAAAGATTTAATAATTTGTTTGGTGAAACTTTTGTTTTACCTGAACCTGTAGTTCCTGAAATAGGTGCTCGTGTAATGAATTTAAATAACCCTTTATCAAAAATGTCTAAAAGTTTCCAAGAAAATGATGGCGGGGTAGTTGGATTATTAGACAGTGATTCTGAAATTCTTAAAACAATTAAAAGAGCAGTAACAGATTCAGGTAATGAAATTAAATTCTCTGAAGATAAAGATAAGGCAGGAGTAAATAATTTACTTGGTATATATAAAGTAATAACTGGTAAATCTATTGACGATGTGGAAAAAGATTTTGAAGGAGCAAAAGGTTATGGTGTTTTAAAAGAAAAAGTGGGAGAAATTGTGGTGGATACTATATCTCCAATAAGGGTCAGATATCAGGAATTCATGAGTGATCCATCCGAGTTAGATCGTTTGTTAGAAATAGGTGCTGAAAATGCACGCTCTATTTCAGAACCAAAAGTTATAGAAATGAAAAATAAAATGGGCTTTATATAAATGAAAAACATAGTTGATTTCCAACAATTTAATTCTATGTATGATGGTAAAAGCTATATTGCCTTAGGAAGGGAACTGTACGTAGATCTTGAAACCCCTGTTTCAATTTTTTTAAAAGTTTCAAATGGTAAAAATTCTTTTTTATTAGAGAGCGTAGAAGGAGGAGAATCAATAGCACGTTATAGTTTTATCGGATTGGGCGGGTATGATAAATATTTATCAAAAGAAGAAGACCCATTAAAAATTATTTCAGAATTAATAGATATAAACATTATCAAACCAAAGTGGCTGGAAAGATTTTTTGGAGGATTGGTTGGATATATTTCTTATGATTCCGTTAAATATTTTGATGAAATTAATTTGCCAACAGAGAAAGGTTTGGATTTGCCTGAATCATGTTTCTTATTTGTTACAGATTTCTTAGTTTATGATCATTTGAAACATAGATTATTTATTGTTTCATATGCTGATTGTTCAAAAGGATCTAGTAGAGAAATTTATGAAAATACATATAAGAAAATTGATGAAATACAGAATAGATTCCAAAATAACAAATCAGAGGTATATAGAAAAGAAAATATAAATGCTAATTTAAATTCGTCAGAAAATATTTCAAAAGAAGATTTTATTGAAAATGTCAGGAAAATAAAGGAATATATTGAAGAAGGGGAAATCATTCAAGCGGTATTCTCTAGGCGCATTTCCAAAAAAACTACTGCTCATCCATTTATGATTTATAGGGCCCTGAGATCTATAAATCCTTCTCCGTTTATGTATTATATGGATCTTGATGATCATTTCGTAGTAGGAGCCTCTCCTGAATTGTTAGTCCAAGTTGAGAATGATACCATTAATTCGGTACCTATAGCAGGAACTAGGCCGCGAGGTGTAAATGAAGAAGAAGATTCATTAATTATGAAAGAATTGCTTGCTGATCCTAAGGAAAATGCTGAGCATGTGATGTTGGTTGATCTTGCACGTAATGATGTTGGTAGAGTGAGTATACCTGGCTCTGTCGAAGTTACAGAATACATGGATGTAAAAAAGTTTTCACATGTTATGCATCTTGTTTCAAAGGTTACCGGCAAGAAAAATCCTGATATTTCTTCATTAGATGTGTTTAAAGCATGCTTTCCAGCAGGAACAGTATCTGGAGCACCTAAAATAAGGGCAATGGAAATTATTTCTGAATTAGAAAAAGATAAAAGGGGTCCTTATGCAGGTGCTTTGGGATTATTTGATTTTTTTGGAAATATTGAAGTTTGTATCACTTTACGTACATTATTAATTAAAGATGGGATAGCTTCAGTTCAATCCGGAGGAGGCATTGTATTTGATAGTATTCCGGAATTAGAATTTGAGGAACATTTGCATAAAGCACAAGCTGTGTTAAAAGCAATTGAAACTGCAGAAGGAGAGGAGTTTACATATATATAATGATTTTACTTTTAGATAATTATGATAGTTTTACATATAATATTTTTCAGATTGTAGCTGAAAAATATTCTGATACTCTTGTTTACAGAAATGATGAAATAAATATTCAAAAAATCAATGAACTTAATCCTGATAAAATAATTATTTCGCCTGGGCCATCGCATCCAAAAAATTCTGGTATCTGTCAACAAGTTATAGAACAGTTTGGACATAGTACGCCAATATTAGGTGTTTGTTTGGGCCATCAAGTTATAGGACATACTTATGGTTCGATTATTGAAAAAGCACCATCTATTTTTCATGGTAAAACTTCTTTGATTGAACATAATGATAATCAACTTTTTAATGGTGTTCCGACCCCGTTTAATGCAATGAGATATCATTCACTTATAATAAATGAGAAATCTTTAAATAAAGATTTTGATAAGATTGCTTGGACGAATGAAGGTATCATTATGGGAATTTCTCATAAAAAATTTCCGATCTACGGTATTCAATTTCATCCGGAATCAATTGGAACTGAATATGGAGAAAAGATTTTATTAAACTTTTTAAATATATGATATGAAAAATATTACAGAAATAATTAATAAATTATTAAATAAATATAATCTTACATTTGAAGAATCTTATGAACTTATGAATCAAATTATGTCAGGCAAAATATCTGAAATTAAACTTTCTTCTATTCTGACTTCATTATCTTTAAAAGGAGAATCTGAAGATGAAATAGCTGGAATGGCAAAATCTATGCAGGAGAATGCTCTAAGATTAGAAACTAAGCATGACTGCCTGGATATAGTTGGGACAGGAGGAGATAACTTATCAACTTTTAATGTGTCTACAACATCAGCTTTAGTTGCTGCTTCTTCAGGAGTAAAAGTAGCTAAACATGGGAATAGAGCAGCTTCTGGAAATAGTGGAAGTGCAGATGTTTTAGAAGCTTTAAATATAAACATTGATATTGATATACATAAATCAATTGAAATGTTAGATAAATATAATTTTACTTTTATGTTTGCTCAAAAATTTCATCCGTCTATGAGATATGCTATGCCCACAAGAAAGGAATTAGGTTTTAAAACAATTTTTAATAATCTTGGTCCCTTAACTAATCCTGCAAATAGTAAATATTTGATGATTGGAGTATCAGATATTGAAACTGGGAATAAAATATCAAATGCACTTCGAATACTAAATAAAACAGCATTAGTAGTTCATGGAATGGAAGGTTTAGATGAGGCAAGTATATTTGGTGATACATATGTATGGGAAATAAGACCTAATTTATCTATAGAAGAATCACCCGATAGTTTGACAAATTTGGCAGCTTCTACTGCTTCTTTGAGGGAATACAAAATCAATCCAGATCAATTTGGTCTGAAAAAAATCTCTATAGAAAAATTAAAAGTGAATTCTCCTAAAGAAAGTGCATCTAAAATATTACAATTATTTAAGGAAGATAATAATGAGCTCATTGACTGTGTAGCTTTAAATACAGGATTAGGATTGTATATATCTGGTTATTCCAACGATATAAAATCAGGTATAGAAATTGCTAAAAGTAATATTAAAAATGGCAATGCTGCAAAATTAATCAATGATTTATCTCTAAATTATTAAAATGAATATACTTGAAAAAATAGTTAGTGAAATTAAAAAAGATTTAATCGATAAAAAGAATTTGATTCCTGTTGAATCATTAAAAAAAAATACGGAAAATTTAAGTAATCCTGTTAGTTTTTTTGATTCTTTAAATAATAATTATGTAAGCCTGATCGCTGAAATAAAAGACACTTCTCCAAGTAAAGGGAAATTAATGAGTGGTAAAAATTTTACTCATCTCGCTAAAATTTATTTGGATGCTAAAGTTAATGCTATATCAGTTGTTACAGAAAAAAATTTTTTTAAAGGTTCTTTGAATAATATAAAAATATTGAAAAATTTGAAAGAATATAATGCAACTCCTGTTTTGAGAAAAGATTTTATTGTTGATGAATATCAAATTTTTGAATCAAAATTTTATGGAGCTGACGCTATTTTATTGATTGCAAGTATTTTATCTCAAAAACAATTGTGTGATTTTGTATCATTGGCAAAAGAAAATAAATTAGAATGCTTGGTAGAAGTACATAATATAAATGAACTTGAAATGGCATTACTATCAGGTACAAAAATCATTGGAATTAATAATAGAAACCTGAACGATTTTTCAGTTGATATTAATACAACTTTGAATTTGTTAGAAAATATACCTGATCATGTGCTTAAAATTAGTGAAAGTGGGATTTTCAATATAGAAGATATTTCCATTTTACAAAACGCTGGATGTGATGCTGTTTTAATTGGTGAAGCTATAATTACTTCAGATGATCCTTATAAAAAAATAAATGAATTGAAAAATGATCAAAATTAAAATTTGTGGACTGAAAGATAAATCTGATGCAATATTTGCATCCTCTTTAGGGGTAGATTATTTAGGAATAGTTTTTGTTGAAAATGTTAAAAGAAAAATTACTTTTGATCAGGCGCAAGG
>CEOQ01046634.1_pt1 | contig 22324 bp, 28 predicted proteins | sample 361351 | NCBI WGS metagenome assembly CEOQ01 (sample SAMEA2619907, study PRJEB7988) | marine metagenome | biome: marine biome (ENVO:00000447); feature: deep chlorophyll maximum layer (ENVO:xxxxxxxx); material: "saline water (ENVO:00002010), including plankton (ENVO:xxxxxxxx)" | depth 60 m | reverse complement strand
TTGTTGCTGGCTCGCTTCCTGAACTCGGCGAACCTAATCCACTTATGGAACCTCCCGTGATACTGACGTTATTACTAGCTTGTGTTGCAATCGTACCTAATCCAAGATTTGTTCTTGCTGTGGAAGCTGATGCTAGATCAGATAAGTTATTAGCTTTAATTGCTTTAGCATCCAAAGCCGTTTGGACGTTTGCTGAAACTGAATTAATATAACTGAGTTCACTATTCGTGACATCCCCGTTACCAATTTTTGTAGCATCAATTCCAGTAGCAAGTTGTGAGTCACTTACGCCTGCTGTTTTAATAGAAACGGCTCCACTTGAAACTGCAAAATCATTTGTACTGAATGATGCTATTCCTTTATTTGATACTGTTGCATCTTCACCAGCAAAAGTAACGGTCCCTGAACTTTCAGTTACATCCATGCCTTCGCCAGCACTTAATGTTAATGTTCCACCTAAAGCAACAGGTGATGTATTAGATCCATCGGAAACTGTTATAGATGAATTAACTAATTCAGCATTAGCTACTCCACCATCTTTAATTGTTACTGCTCCTGAAGATACAGCAAAATTATCAGAATGAAAAGAAGCAACCCCTTTATTGGATGTTGAAGCGTCCTCGCCAGCAATAGTTACCGCGTTACCAGTAGCAGAGGTATCAATACCTTCTCCACCAGAAATTGTTAATGTTTCTGAGTCAAGATCAATCGCAATAGTCCCTGAGTCAGTAGTAATGTCAACGTCTTGCGCTGTTAATTGTGCATCAACATACGCCTTAATACTTTGTTGAGAAGCAACCTTGGTAGCGCTATTTGAGGACATATCATCCTCATCAACAAAAGCTGATCCAGAAATTGCTGTATTAATAACTGGGGATGTTAAAGTTTTATTAGTAAGTGTATCAGTCGTTGCCTTACCAACAAGAGTATCAGTTGCATTTGGCAAAGTAATAGTTCTGTCAGCAGTTGGATCAGTGACCGTTAAAGTTGTTTCGTAAGCGTCATCCGTTGCACCTTCAAATATAATTGTTGCATCTTCATTTAAAGTTAAAGATGTTCCTACTGTTGGTGTGTTAAGAACAGGCGATGTTAAAGTTTTATTTGTTAAAGTAATTGAACCACTATCAATATATGCTTTTACTGATTGCTGGGAAGGAGGTAAGATTGCGCTGTTCTCTGACATAGCGTCAGTATCTATAACAGGGATTGAAGGTCCAACATAGGTAGAACCTAAATATAAAACTGGGTTTGTGTCACTTGCATGAATTGAACCTGAATCGAACGTTATAGAAATTGTAGTATTGGGTGATGAATAACTGCTTGTAGCTATTTTTCCAAAAATTCCTGTCGTAGAGGTATTAGCACCTGTTAATTTAATTCTACGTCCAACATGATGAGTACCCGTAACATCAGCACCGATAGTAACAGATGTAGCACTGGCTCTAGTATAAGTGTTGGTTGTATCGCCGTTTCCAAGAATAAACCATTCTTTATCGTTCCATTGATCTTTTTGTGCGGACATATCCGCGCGAAACACGTTATTAACCAGACTGGGAGCCATTCCCTCGGCAACGTTAATTCCGCTTAATGTGCTGTTACTACTTGCTGTTGTTGAATAATCTTTTATTGCCATTTAATACCTCGGTTTAAATTCTCCTTGTTTTACGTCGCCTTTGTTTTGCGCTTTTTCTTTTATATTTGTTAATGTTCCCCCACCAAGTAAGTGAGAAAATAATATAGTTGCTGTTTTAGTTTTAACACCTATATCTCTTAATTTTGCTAGTTCGCTTTTTCCTTCTTTTGTTGTTAATAATTTTGCCAAATTTATAGCCATTTTATTTGCTCTTACATCTGTCCACCATTTATTTAAACGTGAAGGCTGATTCCAAATTTGTAATGTTTCAATTGCCTGACCAATAAAAGGTTTAGCATCTTGTATAAATTCTTGATTTGCTAATTGTTTCCATGCTGTATCACTATTAAAATCCATAGCTTTCATTGTTTGGTTTAATAACATCATTACGTCTGCAAATTCCCTACCAAAGCCATCAATTCCTTTAAATGCTTCCAGCATAATATCGCGTTGTCTTTTTGTGCCAAATACTTTTTTATAAAAAGAACCACCAAGATTATTAACTGTAAACAGAGTATCGTCTTTTATAACAGACTCAAAAATGTTTTCTAAATGACCTCTAACAAGTTGATTCCATTCATTACCTTTACCGTGTTGAAAAAATAATTCTCTTGCATGTTTAACATCAGCAACACTGCTTTTATTTGAGTTAAAAATTATTTTTCCAACATCAGCAAACATATTTTCATTTTGTTTAGCTATTTGGTTAACAAAACCACCCTTAATCTTTTCTATGTTTGGAACGCCATGTTCATATATACCTCTTGCTTTAGCGTAATCAGAACTAGCATTATCCATATTAGCTAAAAGACTTTCTTTAATCTTTGTAAAATTAACAATATTTCCTTTAGCAATAGATGTATCTGTTTTTCCAGCAGAATTAAGAATTTGATCTATTTCTCTTTTTATTTGATCTAATGATTGTAAATTTGTTTCTGGAACTAACTGTTTTTGTGTTTGTAAAACACCGCCTTGTGTTGGTCCTTGAACTGGAACATCAATTTCTCTAAACAACATGTTTTTTACATTATGTAGTTTAGAAAGAGTATTTCCTTTTGAAACTTTGATTAATTCATCAATAAGATTAATGGTGCTTGAAACATCAACATTGTTAACTTGAAATGCTTTATTATAAAGTGCTTTAGCTTTATCTACGAGTATTCTTTCTTCACCTTTGATAACTGCTTGTGATCCTGCAATAGCTTCTTTAAAAGCTAAATCAGGTGCTATTTCTTTTTCTGATATATTAACAAACAATTTATATACAGCATCTTTAACTTCGCCATTTCGCATGTGATAAAATGTATTTAAAATTTCATCAGAATTTGGTTTATTAGCTAAAAGTTTTTGTAATTTAATTAATCGCGGATCTCCACTAGATTCAGCGTGCGTTAATGAAATATTATATTTTTTAGATAAAATATCTATTTTGTCTTTAACATGAGTATTAAATTTTTGAAACCTATCACCAATTTTAAAATTTTTAATTCTTGCGGGTAGTTTGCTAATAACTTTTTTTATAGCAGGATTAAGTAAATAATTTGCACTTAATTGACCTCCAAGTTCAATAGCACCAGCCGTACCAACATGCATTGCTCTTTGGCCTATTGGTAATTCTTCACCAGTTAATTCGTGAGATAAACCTTGTCTAAAACCTTCGCCCGCCATTCCTAAGCCACCAGCAACAAAAGGATTTCCACCACTAACTAATGCACCTGCTGTACCAGATACAATTGGTATTGATGGACCTGTTCCTCGTAACATCCATTCATCTATATTTGCTGGATTACTTTTTACAGCAGAAAAATTAGGCGTTGCCCAATATAATTTTTGGTCATTGCCTAAATAATAAATTCTACCATCTTGTTGACCAAATCGCCTTATTGCTTCTTCCATAGGCATGTTAGGAAATTTACTTTTTGCATATGCTTTAACAGAATAAAAACTATCATGCGGTAAAGATCCAACAGCTATACCAGTATTATCAATGTAATTATTTTCATGTATTTCTGGGTACATAGCTTGTAATTTACCAGCTTGAGTATCGGTATTACCCGTATCAACATTACCTAATGCGCTTGTATCTTCTTTTAAAATTGGACCTTTTAATTGTTCATTTTGAATTTCACTGGACCAATCTCTAGCTTGTGCTGTTCCCATTATCTTATATTCTCCAATGTAAAGACATTGTTATCTGGATCGCCATACATTAATAATTTTAATTGTCTTTTGACTTCTGCGTCTATTTCTTCTTCTGATTTAAACTCCCAGTTTTCATCAGCTTTTAATTCTGTTTTAATTTCATTACCTATATCATTAACGAATTTATCAACGTTTGCTAAACTCATTATAGCTTCTGGATTTAAGTTGCCATTAGCATCTGTTGGTATAGTTAAACCTGAACGTAAAATTAAATTATAACGAATAGTTGACTTCATTGCGTTTTCTAAAATACCATTTAGTTTAGCTTCGTATTCCGTAGGTGAAAACTTACGAGGATCAGCAAAACCTTTTAAGATACGTTCAGCTTCCTTTTCTGACATTTGCGCGCCTGTGATACTTTTAATGTAAGCATTTGTCATTTCCCATGATTTTTGTTCCCATGAAGAATAATCAGATATTAATTTTTTATCTTCTTCAGATATGTCACCAAAAATATTCCAATCACCCAAACCATCTTGTATTTTTTTATACCAAACTTTCCATCGTGTTGGTATTGTGCTAAATTCTGGTCTATATAATTCTTGAATTTCTTTAAATCCTTCAAAATTAACACTGTTATTAATTATTTGTTGTTCAACGTTTTTCTTAGTTCCTTTTTCCATAGAACCAGAAGCAGAACCGCCAATTTGTAATGTTGTTGATCCGTCTGCACCAGTAGTAAATGTTATATTCTGACCATTCATTTTAGCCAAAACGTAATCTTGTTTTTCCTCTAATGTTAATTCACGTTTTAAAATATTTTCAAAGTCACGAATATTTTTAGCAAAAGTTCCTGTGTCATCAGGAATTTGATAAGCATCTGGATTATCTAAAATCTCTTTAACACTAACCCACTGTTTTAATGGATCACCGTTAGTATTTAATAATGGTTTAGTATAATCGCTATCCTTATCCATAACCACCATTTCTTTAACAGAAGGAACCTTGTCAATTTTTTTAATTTTCTCCATATAAACGTTAGTAAGAAAATCAGCACCGTCAACAGCGCCTAACATTTGTGCATATTCTTTTTCATCGGTACTAAACAAATTACTATCCATTAACTTTGAAAAACTATTTTTTTTATCTATTTGTTTTTGTAAAGCTAGATTTGTTTGATAGTTTTTTAATTGTTTATCAATAGCAGAGTCATAAGTTTTTGTTCCTTGATCTACCATTTGTTTTAAAATCATTGCTGTATTAACATTATCCGTTGCAGGACGTGGACCAGCTAAAGCCATTGCGGTTAAACCCGCATCTAACAAACCTCTCCCTCTTGCTTTTCGCATATTATCAATACCAAGAAGATTGGCCATTTGATTACCTTCAAGATTAGGTAACATCATATTCATTACTTTATTTAATGCATCAGCCATTAAAAAATACTTCCTAAACCACCAAGTAAAGCACCACCCATTAAGTATGGATTAGCCGAACCTTGTTGTCCTAGCATTTCATAAATACCAGCACCAGCAGAAGCGCCACCAAGTAAACCCATAATAGGATTTTTAGTAAGCGGTGTTATAGTTGATTGTGATGTGCCAAAAGGACCACCAACACTTGCTTGATATTCTCTTAATTTTTCGTATGGTTTACGTTGTTCAAATTCATAACGTTTTATTGCATCTTGCAACATTCTTTCTGATAATTCTTCTCTTGCACCACCTACTGTTTGTAGTTTAGCAATATCCGAATAATCCATTTCACCTAATTGCGGTGCTTTTGAAGCCATTGCATCCATAACACCACGTTCTTTCATGTAATTATCTGCATAAACTTTAGTAGCTAAGTCACCTAATGCTTCGGTCATTGTGCCTGTATGCGCGCCACTACCATAACGACCACCTTGTGCAAAATTTGTGTTTACATTGGTTTTAACTTTATCAGCCATTGTATTAAACAAATTGTTTAAATACGGATTTGTTGACGGATTTAAAAAAGCACCTGACATAACATTATCAGCGTATGTTTGTGATTTGTTAAGTAAAGGATTACCTTGTAATGCTCTTGCCTTTGCTAATTGTAAAGCTGTTTCTGTTTCTGAAGCAAAAGGAACATAAGTAGCATTTGGGTAATAATTAGGTGTACTTGCATTAAATAATTCTTCCGCACGTTGAAAACCTTTTTCTAAATACGGTGATTGAACCTTCCACGGTTCCGTAATATTTTGTGTTGTTTGTGTGCCTGCACTTTTGCTCATAATAATTCCTTTGTCATAACAATATGTTTTGCTTCATAATCCTTTAGTTTTTTTAACCATCCTTTACGTCCGACTAATTCGATACGTTTACAATTGTTTTGTTTTGCCCAAGTTTCTACTTGATTGGTCATTTCATCTAGCCAATGTTTCATATTAAAACCACCAGCTAAAAACCAACGGCAAACTTTAAATTTAGGATAATCAATTATTTGTGTAAGAACGGCTGACTCTACTTTATTTGTCCAGCTTATCCATAATTGCATATCTTTTTTTAAAATACTATCTAATAAATTTCTTCCATCATACGAAAAGTCATCATAATATATCCCCCTAAGTAATAATGGTTCTACTTGTCCCCAAATAACTTTTACATTCTTAGGAGGAACATAAGAAATTATTCTATCCGATGATAATGTATTTGTATGTTCTGTCTGTTTGACCATTGTTTGCATGTGTTAAAGTTGCTGTTTGTTTTCCTTGTGCGGAAACATATAAACTTGTTATTCCTGCCGAAGCGTTAGCTGTTGTTGGCATAAAAACAATAACACTATCACCACCTAAACGTCTATCAGACAACGTAGTTGTTGTTTGACTAGCGGTTAGTGTGACTGATCCTGTTGAGTTTAGTTTTCCATCTAAGGAATTGTTAACTACAATGGCTAATTGTCGTCGATGTTCTTCTGGTATTGGATTAGATAACGGTACAGCTTGAAACTGATTAGCCATTATCTTCTTCCTTCGGGCCTTGCATCAACATCAACACCCTGCATATTTGTAAAGTTTCCATTTACAATAACTCGTAATCGGTGATACCTTGAATTGGTTCGTAAAGGACAATCACCTGAAGATTTAACTGTTACAGCGCTACCTGTTGTTATAGAGTCTGCTTGGGAAGAACGTGTAATTGGTGTTACCGTAATCGTTGTATTTTCCCCGTTGGCATCTACTATAGGTCTAGCGTTAATTAGTGTAGATCTTTTTCCTTCAGCGCCTTCAAATTCTGTTGTATCAACTGTTGCAGTCATAGATCCACCCATAAATTTTCCAAACTTTTTATCGCTTGAAAATCCTGCTAAACCTAAAACACCTTCTTGATAATAATAAGAGTCTAAAGGTTTTGGTAAATCATCAATAGAACCCAAAACATCTAAACTTTCTAATGTTGTAAATGCTTCTTGGGAAGCTGTACCAATAAAATCTAAATCTTGTTCTGAACAAGTTGACCATGAATCCGTTGCATAATTATAAACAACCATTTTATTATTAATGGTTGAACTACCTGTTGCACCAGAACCCCTATAAGATACAACATATAAACTATTATTAGTATCAATAGCTGAACATATTCCATCAAAGTTTGACGATAAATCATTAAGAAAAAATTCGTCAATTTTACCTTTTCCTATTGGTACAACTTGTGAACCGTTAGTAATTTTATAAAATCCGTCTTGAGATAAAAAGAATATATCAGATCCTACATTAGCAATAGATCTTGGAGCAAAAGCACCTATATTATCTGCCACCTTAGAAAACTGAAAGATCAATGGAGTTCCAACAAAATCACAACGCCAAATTGCTTTATCTGTAAAAATAACACCAAAAGACTCACCACCAACAATACCTTGAATATTACCAGTATCAGGTAAGTCTTGATAGTCTGACATAGTAGTTTGTGATACCGTGAATGTGGTTGGATCATTTATTCCTGACCATTTTACGCGGTTTGAATATGTGGTGCTACTTTCTATTGTATATCCTGTAAAAACAAAATCTCTTATAACTGCAACATATTTAGCTTTTAGTGATACTAAATCAGCAAAAGCTGTTGATGTTCCTTCTACAAAAGACTGAATATTATCAGCAAAGTTAGTAGCAATAACTCTGCTACCAAATTGGCAGAAAGACCAAAAGTCACGACTATTTTCTGTAGTTGAATTATTGTAACCTCCTGCTTTTGATTTATCCACGAATACAATACTACTATTCATTTGATATAGTTTTGTTGCATCCCCGCAATAATTGGTTGTGCCACTAGAACTTAATTGCGTATGCAATCCACAAGCTGAACCTGTTAATGCTGTTGTTGTTAATTCTTTAAAAGATGGAAAACTTTTATATCCTTTAGCTAAAGGTATAACGTTATCTACTTTCATGCTTCCTCTATTTTGAAAAGAAGGCATGTCAGACATTAACTGCCCGAACTCAATCATGCAACACTCTTAGCTGTCATTTGCAATGGACCTGATGAATGTCGTCCTGATTCGTCAGATGTATTCGCTACTCTTACAGCTTCTCTATATAATTCTGCCCATGTTCCTAAACGTTCATCTTGCATTAAAAAAGGTGCTGACTCTAACAAAGAAGCATACAAATATAAATCTGGATGGTTTGTTAAAATAGCGTTTGATGTATTGTCATCACTTAATGCAGTTGGTTTAGCGTAATACGCCCACTCAATAGAATAATTACTATCAGGTGTTGGACCAAAGTATAAACGTTCCCCTATTAGTGTTATATACACGGGTTCTCCGCTAGTTACTCCACCATAGTTTCTTGTTAATTCAAATGGTGACATGTAACGTAAAACTATTTTAGGTGTTGTATTTAAAGCAACATACTTAAATTCTAAAAAATTTGTTGGCAAGGCAAGATAGTTAGTACCACTTGTTGCTGTTGCCGTCGCCACGCTTTCCATAATTCGTAATCTTAGATCTCTACCATGTCTTGCTTCAGCTAAAGCAATAAAATCTGGAATGTGTGATGTTAAATCATCGCGGTTTAAATAATTAGCAATTGATGTTTTTAAATTTGCAAAAGTATCTAATGCCATTAAATTTCTCCGCCATACGTTCTAAAATATTGAAATTCATTACTGTTTAATTTTTGTTTAACATATTTCCAATCGTTAGGATCAAAAAAGTTTATTCCTTCTTTGCGCCATTGTTCAATAACTACTTTTGGAATACATGCTACATGTTTCATAAAATTTCCGCTTTGGTCTATGTGATTCATTTCTATTTTATTTGCATTTAAAATAGGTTGAACATCCTGCTCTTGATAAAGAGTTGTTTTATCTTCTGCTTCGTCATAATGAAAATATTGACGCACATCTGATGGATTAAACGGTTTATTTAGTAGTGTTAAATCGGACATATTTTCCTTGTTTTCTGCGGTTTTTTAGTTATTTTAATTATTTATTTGACATATAACATTGTTATAGGTATAACATCGTTAAATAAACAAGAAGGATAAACGATGAAACTAATATCAAATAATAACGAACTTGTAAGAAACGCAAGAAAGCAAACCCATGTAGAACAATATGGTTCTGGTTTGGTTCATGCGTTTTCAGTTTATAAAGATAAAGATACTAATAAAGAATATTTAGTTGATATTAATATAACTGATAATTCAAATATTAAAATTTCAAATATTGAACAAATAAAGGAGGGGGAATAATCCCCCTCCCTTTACATCAATTACGATGTTGTTAAATCAAATACTCCACCACTAGCTTTTTCATTTTCACTAATAAGTGTGTATTCAACGATTAACTGAGATTTTTGAGAATCTCCTGTCACTGATAAGTCTTGTGATGTGAATGGTCTTAAATAACCAATCGCCCATTTATCAGACTCTAGGACTAGACAATCTCTTGATCTAACTAATCTGTTTGGAATAACTTTCATTGAGCCGTAGTCACTACGGTACACATCAAAGTAATCATTGATAGTACCATTGCCATCTACAACACTTCTAGTAGCATCTGCTCTACCAGTAAAAGCGTTCATTTTTCTTTTGTTAAAACTTCCAACATGAACAACATCAGGATTTCCACCAGACTCAAAAATTAAGTCTAAGCATCCTGTGAACATAGCTTCTGTAAAAGCCGCTTGAGTTCCATCAGTTCTAGCATCCGTACCGTTTCCAGTAGGGGAAGCTGGTGAACCAGAAGCACCCATTTTGTCGTTCGTAGCAATCCAAGATTGGACTGATCCAAGTTCTCTTGCTGTTGAAGCGTTTCCTGCAACACGCCCGTTGTTTAAACCAATCATTGCGTGTTCCATATCTTTTTTTAGTTCCTTAGATTTGTGCAACATTTGGAAAGCTTTCTCTTTCTTTCTTCCTGCTCTGTTAACAGCATCTAACGTATTAGATACTACTACAGTTTTGTCAGAAATTTGAGTATAATTTCCCACTCTTGTAGTTGCTAAAGAAGCGTCTAAAGTCGCTTCATCACCTTCAATAACTTTGTTATCGGCAACGGCACTTAAAGCTAAAGTTTGCCATTCGTGAAAAGTGTTTGTCACTTTTTCAGACTTCAACCCACTTAAAAATGGAGTTTCTGTAACTGCCACTAATGAGATTAGGTTAGTCAAATCTTCACGATTACCGATGCTATCGTATGAATCGAAGGTGTTTGTAGGTTGCGCCATACAATTTCCTTTCTAATTTAGTACGTTCATAAACGCATCTAGCATGTCACCTGACTTACCAGACTTAGCGCGTTTAATTGCATCTTTGCGACGTTCGTAGTTAGCGTCATCTTTAGAAACTGGAACCCCAGACTTAGAAACTTTCGGAACATTTTTTACTTTTTTGTCACCAAGTTTAGCTTTCTTTAATTGATTATATTTCATGCCTTCTATCGCTACCATGACGGTACGATGGTCGGTTAACATGCTTAATTCTTGATCGCTAAATCCGATTTCATTTAAGTAATTTTTAACGCCCGCTTGTATTTTTCCTTTTTTAACAGGATCAGCAAATTCAGGAACTTTTTCACTAAGCATATTACTTTGTGTCGTAACATAATCAGCGTATTTTTTTTGTTGTTCCTTTTCTTGCTTTTCTTGTATTGTCTTTAGTTCAGCTTCCGCTTGTTGACGTACTTCCTTTTTCTTATCTGCTTCTGCTTTTAATCGAACATATTCAATTGGGTCCTGTTCGTAAACTTTATCCCAATCTATATCTTCTTGCTTATCAGATTTAAGAAAAGATTGTAGTTTAACTGCGTAATCATCGCGTTCTTTTTTTACCGCTTCCATTTCAGTTTGCGTTTTAGAACGTTCATTTTCTAAATTTTTACGTTCGGTTGCTAGCTGATTTGTCTTATTTGAGTAATCGCGTTGACGGCTATATCCATTTTTAAGTTCTTCAAGGTTAACTTTTTCCTCTTGTCCGTTTATTTTAACGGAATAAAGTTCCTCGGTCCCTTCTGCTGGGGAGTTGTCAGCTTCCTCTAGTTCCAGATCATCTGGAGTTGGTTCATCGGCGGGTGCGTCTGGTTGTGCTTTCGCGTCCTGTTCATCCGTTGATGTTGGTTGTTCGTTCTCTGCGGTTAGTAAGTTCTCGAACTGACCTAATAAATTTTCTTTGGCTTCTGGTTCAGATTGAACCGTTGGCTCTGGAGTAACCGCAGTTTCCGTTGAAGGATTGTCTGCCATTTTTTACCTTTATTTTTTTAGTAATTTACCAGTTTCCATTATGGATTTTAACTGGTTTAACACTGATTCATGCATCTTTATCATTAGATAAAGTTTTTCGCGTGCTTCAGCGTCCCGAATAGGACTATTAACTAATTCGTTCATTAGTTCTACTCGTAACTTTTCATTAGCTTCCTTAAATATAGGATGCTCTAAAATTTTTTTTGCTTCTTCTGATCGTTTTAATTCTTCTTCAGGGACCATTATTTACCGCCTGTAAATCCACCTAAAGATTCACTATACCTACTTCTAATTTCTTTATCTGTATTTTTAACAGATCTAATAATATTTTCTTTTAATGCTTTTCTGTATTTATCTTCATCCCTTCTACCATCATCTCTTGTCAAATGACTGCTCGTAGGTTTTGTTTTTTGGTAATAATCTCCGCCAGTTCTATCAACTTTTTCATATTGAACAGTACCATCATCTTGAACAACTGGAATTACATCACCTTTATCATCCTGTCTGTCAATAATATTAGTAACTGTTTTATCTAAATTTTCTTTATACAATTGAGGATTAATATTAAATGTTACGTTGCCATCTTTATCTGTGCCTTGAACAAAACCTCTTTTTGTTAATTCATTAATAATAAAATTATAACGTAGGTCTTGTTGCTTTCCAATAGCAAATTTTAATAAAGGAGAACCCATCAACGGTTTATTAACAGTAACTATATCGCCTTTACTTGGTAAATATCCAAGAATACTATTTCCTATCCAGCCATCTTTTAAATAATCAATTAATTCTTCATCACTGGCACTTTTCATATCTTCAATAGACATGTAAGGCCTTTCATCTGAATCTTTTTTGTTGTTGTTGTTGTTATTGTTGCCTTTATTAACACACATTGGATGATTAGCATTAGCTGGAACAGAACAAAATACTCCCATGTCAAAATCACTTTCTGGTGTATCTGGTTCAGGAGTAATGGGATTTGTATTCCATGTATAAGGTGTTGCTGTTGCAAAATTCATTGGAACCGCACCTAAAGGTTGTCCGCCACCGCCTGTAATATTTGAAAATAATGCTGATTGTTGAAAAGGAATAAAATTTGCCATTACAACGTCCCCATTTGTGCTTTTTTATTTATTTTTTCACGTTCAATTTGTAATTCCGCTATCATTTCTTCTTGTTTTAATTTTATTTCTGCCATCATTTCTTGTTTCTTTAATTCAAGTTCAGCTTCCATTTTTTCTTTTCGTAATTGTAATTCTCCTATATTCTTTTCTCTATCCGCTTGTATTTGTTGTTGTGTTGCAATTAATAACGGATTATCCTGCATAGGATCTTTTTGTTCTGGTGGTTGTGTTTCTGGATTAACAAAAAATTCTTGCGGGGATTTAAACCCTGCATTATGCACCATTCTCTCTAGTGTATTATAAATTGTTTGTTCATTTGCTAATTTACTACCTGACATTAAGATCTCTTTTTGAATACCTAAAATTTGTCCTAAAACTTGTAAACGTTGTTCATGTGTTCCCGTTCCTAACCCCACGTTTATTGTTAAATTAAATTTATTTTTCCACTCTCTTGGGTCTATTGGAACGTATTTATTTCTAATTTTAATTATTCTTTTATGATCTTGATATTGTGTTGTTAATTTTAATAAACAATTCATTAAATCTTTAATGCCTGTTTCTGCAAATACTCTCGCAATGGTTTCAATACGTTGCCCTGCTGATTGCATTGCTTCTCTTACACCAGTTGCGGTTGTATGAGATTTTTGTATTGTATTTGGATCTAAGCCTTGTTGTAATCTATTTATACCTGAACGTTGTTCTTTTATTTGATCGACTTTCTCAATCATAGCCAAACCTTCTTGCATAAAGTTTTGTGCTTGTAATGGTACAACAGCGTTTGGTGATTTGACTCTTACAATATTTCCTGCTCTTGATTGTAATAAATCATCAAGGTTAACCATTCCGTCCTGTGCTAAGACTCGGCTATTATTCATAAGGAAAGCGTTGTCCAAGCACTGTCTTAGAAGCACTGACTTTATTTGCTGGATGTCCATAACGAGGTCTGCAACACTCATTCCAAATAAACGATGCGGATTGATAATCGGTGTTAACGTAGAAAATGGAATATAACTTATTTCTTCTACATCCAAAATTTCATTCGTATCACCTACAGTAACTACTTTTAATAATTCAGCTACACCATCATTATCAATATCGGTGCGAATATAATTTTCCATGTAAAGAATTTCACGCATAGATGGATCAGCGTTTTCATCCATGTAGCTTTCTTCATCAAACATGTTACGGCTTAATGTTTCTTCATTCCATGTGGAATTAGTATAAGAAGGTAGATCTTCTATTTTTTTTCTATCGTACCCTTCGCCAATTAATTCACTTACCGTCTTTTTTAAACGATGCGCTATATATGGCGCATCCGCCAAATTTTTTGCTCGTTTGGAAACAAGTATTTCTTCGGGAGGAACGTTTTCAATACATATTTTTCCTGCTGATGATTTACGGCGTACATCAACATTAAATTTAATTTCACTATCAGCCATTTCCCCTTGATCGGTCATGACCATTTTTTCTTCTGAAACTTCTTCGACGTTTAATACCTCAACATCATCATCTAATAATAATGCTTGATATTCTATCTCTGTAAGGCCTTTATACGACTCTTTGATAAATTCATCTTCGTATTTATAATAATGCTTTATAAAGCCATTTTTTTGAATTAAAGCATCTTTAAACCAAGTATAAAAGACTTGCCATCCATCATTATCCTTAAAAATAATATGATTAATGTATTCTGTAGCTTGTTTTGCTACTTCTTCATCTTCCTCAGATACAGGTTCAAATTTAACTATGTCGTCCCCTGCTGTGAATATCCTCAATAAGCTAGGAAGAACTGACTCAACAGCTTCCAGCACATCAGAGGATATAACCTGAGATCTGCCTTCTACTTCATTGCCAAATGGTTCGGAATTGTAATAATCTAAAGCTAGGCTTCGTTCTTGAACTAATTTCCCGTTCTGATACCCTAAAGCATCAGTAATTTCGCGCGTAATAGTTCCTTTTAACTCGTTTTCTTTTTTTTTATTTAATTTCATTGATTATTATTTCTTTATAGTGTAACAACGTTATATATGAATAAAATAACTAAACATGGCTTTAGGCGATTGCTTAAATTCCTTAATATGTCCCAAGGTCAATTGGCTAGGGAAACAGGTCAGACGAGAACCAGTATAGGTAATTACTTTAATGGTCGTCGTCCGATTAATACGTTGATGGCGTGGGGTCTAAACCTCAAGGTTGAGAATGAAGAACTCAAAAAACACAATACTAAACTATCCCAGAGGGTCCATACTTTAAATCAGAGGACCAAGAACTAGACTCGTTTAAGCCGATTGCCATATAGCGCATTGCATCACAGGAATTACTTTCGGTTCCGTGGTGCGGGGTTGAAGTAATTTCTCCTAGTTGATTTGTTTTCCATTTATATTGTTTTAAACAATTAACTAAATAGTCACATTTATCTTTTTCAAAATAGCAACGTTTTAATACCATTCTTAAAGCATTAATTCCTTCTTCTATTTTTAACTTAGGTACAGCTTGTATAAACCATCCTAAATTGGAAGCTATTTCTTGCCTGCTTTTTCCCGTCCCTAATTCTTTAACCACTATATCATGTCCTGCAAAGTGATTATCATAGGTATAAGGAAGTTCCTTTAACTTATTAGCGTAGTATTCTATACTTTCTCCTGCGCCTTCTAAATGATCAATAATATGAATTGCTGATCCTTGCTTTTGAATAAATACGATGCTGAAAGCATCGCGGTAGCCAATATCCGAAAACGTGGTTACAGGTAATTCGGGTATATGCGGGACAGTAGTAATACGTTTTTCATCCTCTACCAATTGCATGGATTTTGAATAAATTCCATTTACTACTCCTGCATCAAAATCACAAAGAAACTCAGTAGCGTATTCTTCGGGACTCATCATTAACTTTAAGTTTTCCAATTCGTCCTTTGGAATAATTTTGGTATCTTCTACGGTATATTTTTTAACAAACCAATCTTTCTTGCCTTTGTTGTTCATATACATGTCATAAAAAAAATTATGACCTGAAGGAGTTCCGATTGCTATTAACCAGCCTGTTTTTTTATCTAGTTGGTGTCTATCTACCAATGCTGGTCGTAAAACCTTTGTAATTAAATCCTTATGCAATAATTGACATTCATCCAATATAACCCCGTCAGCGTAAATACCTCTTATGGAGTCAACACTCGATCCATCTGCGCCTAATAATTGTATTCTTCTTCCCCCCACCATATCACAACGTAATTCTGTTTCATGATATGTTGTATAAGGAATATTTTTTGTTAGTAACTTTAAATTATCCCAATGGATTTTTTTTACCTGTGAATAGGTAGCCGATATAATATAATACCTAGGATTAGGTAAATTATTCTGAAAAGCCTTTTTTAATGTTTCAGCTAATCCCCAATAGCTTTTCCCAAATCTCCTATGACATGGCAGGCAATTAAACCTTTTTATTTTTTTATGTAACTGTGCCTGATGTTTTCTAGGTTTATACGGTATTGTTACGTTCGTCATTCATACTTTCTACGGGAAGATAGTAATATATTAAATCCAGTCTATAGTAGGTAATCCATTGTAATTAACATCATATATAAACCAGCCAAAAGCCATAAGACCTCTAGCAATAGTATCGCCTTGTTTTTTAAATGGTACTCGTCTTGAAAAGATTAAAACTTTTTCTAATTTTTTTTTATTAAATATTTGCTCTCGTCTTTTTATTCCTTCTAAATAAGAAATTTTAGAAAGCATAACTACTTTTTTTCTAGCAAGTGTAAAAGCATGAGTAGTAAATTCTGTTGCTAAATTAAAAGGTGGATTTGTAACTATGTTATCAACTTTTTTTGTTGATTGTAAAAAATCTATTCCTGTTTCTCCATATCCTCTATCAATTAAATCTGAAGAATAAACATCATATCCTTCTTTAATCATTAATTTAGACATAGCACCATTACCACAAGCACATTCCCAAATGTTGCCATCAAATTTTTGTCTATCTAATAATGATTGTGTTGCATTATCTGGTGTTGGATAAAAGTCATCCTTTTCTCTATCACCTTTTGCGTTATGTCCTACATACGCTAAAGCTGAACTTGTTTTCATTATGTAATCTTTCTACGGGAAGAAATAAAAAAGGGACTTATATTTCTATAAATCCCTCGTGATATGCAACAAAGTAAATGTATTTTTATATTTTTTTAAAATATATTTCAATCATCATGAATAAAATTCTACTATATATTTTTAGGACCCTTGAATATGGTCTGCAAAGTATTAAAAGGGGTTGGCTAATCTTATTTATTTTTTCCGATGGGGTTGCCTGCCTTAAAATCGGCAGAAAACAGCCAAATAATAGTCAAAAAGGATTAATTATCCCATAAAAACCTTAGAAATCAGCCATTTTTTGTTATTTTTCACAAATTTTGATTAATTTTTAAGATTTTTTTAAGATCTCATGAGGATTACAGACTAAAAAGAACGCTAGAAAGCAACAAACAACACTATCAGATATATTTTATCCAACTAAACCAAGCATTATTAATATAATAGTAATAAGTAGAATATTAGTTATCATAGCTTCTTTTAGCTTCTTTTAAGTTAATTTTATCTCTTTTTATCTTCTTTTTGTTCTTTATGACTCTTTGACGATACTTTGATGTACTTAATTCTTTGGCCATAGGATTTCTTAGTAACTCCAAGCATTTGAAGTAAACCAGACCTATCACTTCTCAAAGCTAACTTTGATCTCTCCACCATCTATACCACTTATTTCCAATTGGTCTTTATTACCATATACTCTTGGTGCTAGTTTGCTTGCTCTAAATGTTTGTAAGTTAATGTGATGTCGCATCATGTTGACGAAATCTCTGTTAGTTCTCCCCGCTTTATTCTCATCTTTAGCTTCTTCAAGTGCTTTGGAAGATAATTCTTCTGTTTCGGCCATCATCCATTCAATACCGTCTGCTTTAGCTTCTGTGTATCGTTTTCTTAGATCTGAGTCTTTACCTAACCACTGTCTAAATGACTCCCACCAAACATTATGCTTTTTTAGTGCTTTTTTAATGCTGATGCCATGCGCTAAATCATTTAATATCTTATCTATAAGTTCGTCTGATTTAATGCTTGGTCGTCCTGTTTTTTCCATTTATCGTCCATATGTTTACTACAATACCACGTTCTCATGTAATCATTGCTGAATATGCCTATATCTCCACAAATAGTGCATTTTTGGTATTCTTGTTGTTCTTCCCGCGTTTTTTCAAAAAACCAAAGACCATTAATGGATCGTTTTTGTTTCCGTTTCGCCATGTAATGCTAGAAGCTGGTTAGAAAAGAGATTTGCTTCATTTTCATCCGTAAATCCAAAGATTTTAACCAAAACAATAGGTTTTCCTTCATCTTCACTTCTCATTACTGTAAACTGTAAATTGTCTGGATCGAAAAAAAGCATTTTTAAGTAATTCCTCCGTTTCAAACAATCTAAGATGGCGCTGGGTTTTTAATCTATTATATAAATGTTTGATATAGTCTGCGTTAGTGTCAGCATAATCTGATATTGTATTTATTTCCCCGCTTTTCATCCAGTCTAGCGCATCTTTTTGAATAAATCTGTTAGAATAGCTAGGTTCTGGGAACAGTCCCAAAGCATCTAAAATAGCTTGGATTATTACTGACCGCCAAAGCTTAACCTCTGGTGTCATAGTTTCCCTTGATTTTTAACGGAATTGTAGTGTTATCAAAGTTTTATCTTAGTTATTCACAGTTTCATACCAGCACAAATAGAGAACATGCATTTTTTTTATAATATTGTTTGACATATAACAATGTTATAGTGTAAACGTTGTTTTATGATTAAAAATAAAAAAATAAATAAATCAATGACATTTATTAAATTAAAAAAAATTATTAAAAAAAATAAACACATTAAAAATTATAATGCTTGGTATAAAGCATTAATAATTAACATAATAAAGGAGGTTAATTAATGTTATTAATTATGACACCTACCCCCTGTGTTTTAGATAAAAATGATATTAATTATTTTTATTGGGGAATTAATTATTGGATAAATGGCGATTACTCTTGTTATAAAATTTATCCAAACAGATAAAAGGTGGCTCAATAATGAGCCATCTATCTATTTTATTTTAAAATATTCAATTAACATATCTAAACCTTCTCGTAACAAATTCATTTTTCGTCCTACTTTTTTATCAGCAATACAACAATCCCATAAAACACCATTATAGTGCAAAGCGTATTTTAATGCTTCATGTAGCTTTTGGTAAGAGTCTATTTTATCAACGGCTATATTTTGTTTAGATCCATGTATCATTACTAAAAAACTATCCCAATTAGGCGTTACTCGTTCCTCAATATTGGCTCGTTGACCTAACTCTCTTATAATAGCACCAGCTAAATATCTTTTTGTATTACTTTCTTGATTAATAGGATTTAATAATTTCCTATTACGATAAACTATTAAAATATGGTCATCTATTCTGTGTAAATGTCGTTGACCGTTGCTGGGATAAACAACATGGAATTTAGCACCATCTACAACTCTAATTAATTGATTTTTTTTATTATCTTTAATAAGATTAGAAGAACCAAAATCTGAAACCTCTATTTTTTTTCTGTTTTTTCTTTTACTCATCTATTATCATTTGTACAAATTCTAATAATTCTTGATTGCATGATGCTACAGTTGAATAAATTGTTCCTTTAAAAATACAATGATATTTATATTCACCATCTGAATTTTGTTTACCTATTCTTTTTATGGCACATTTATTTATAATAGCATTACTAATGGGAAATTCTTCTATACCTTTTTGATACAAATTATTATAGTAATTTATTAATTCAATTACCATGCTTTAAATTGTTCTTCAGTGATAAGGTTTTCTTTTTTCATTCTTCTTACCATATCATCTGATATAGATATGTGCCTTCTTCCTTTTTGTACCCAATCAACCCATTTTAAATAATCATCTTCTTTTTTAATAGGTATAAATTCATCCTTGGGAGTTGTTGTTGTGTAATTTTCCCAGCGTTTTTGATTTATCCATGTTGTCACCATCGGTACACCTAAACTCTTAGATTGTTGATGACTAGAATAGTCATTAAAAGTAGTTAAAACCTTTACTAATAAATCACTATCTTTTTTGTTTTTTAAATAAAACTTTTCCGCTTTATCTTTAACACCTTTACTTGGTCCCACATAATTGAACGCTTTCCACCACTCCTCAAAAGCAGGATCTTTAATATTATTTATTTTATTATTTATTTTATTATGTTTTGTATTGCTTGGTGTATCGCTTGGTGTATCTTGATAATCGTCATAATTGCAGATTGTCAGAATGTTTGGTGTATCGCTTGGTGTATCGTTTGGTGTATCACTTGTAATTACACAAAAATTTTTTAGCTGGTCTAAATAGCGTTGAACTTTAGATTTATTCCATCCCCACGCTTCAGCCATGTAACGTATTGAACAACATAATTGACCACGTTTTAAAGTTATTTCCTGATTATTTATTCTGTATTTACGATCAACAAAACTAGCTTCCATAATTAGCCACATAAAGGCACCTAAATTACACAGTTCTCTATTCTTTTTTTGAAAAGCAGGGTGAAATAACACTCCTCTAGTAAATTTAACGTATCCTTTGTTATTCATGCAACTAACCGTAAGGTCCTAGCTTTGTACATTTCTTTTGAAATCCAACCTCGTTCCTGTAAACTTAAAATGTAACGGGCAACGTTAGATTTGCTTTTCATGTTCATTGCTTCCAAAATATCATCATAACTAGGCGACATATTGTTTTTTTCAATATATTCTTTTATGTAGCGATAAACTTTCTCCATATTCTTTGTTAAGGGTATTTTGGCTATTTTCTGTTTACAATGTGGACATTCCATATTTACCTTTCTCAGTCCTTAAATGTTCTCATTAATTGTGAACTAATTAATATAGGTTTTTTCTAAAATCAAGAAAAAAACATTGTTATATCATATAACAATGGATGTTCTTATTTTTTTGAGAACATTGTTATATCTATAACAAAAAAACTTGACGAATTATATTTTCTTAATTATTTGTTATTATTATTATAAGAACATAGGGTTTTTATAATCATAAAACCATTTTTATTCACTTAGGGGTATCTGCACTTAGATACCCCTTATAAAAAGGAAAATAATGAAATTAACAAAAGACCAGCTTTTGCAAATTCAGGGAATAAGAACAAGATTAGATTTAATTTATAAAGAAGTAGATAAATTAATGAGATCTCTACCTAAGGATAATAAAGTTAGATATGCTCTTGGTAGTATTCACGATGTTAGCTACGACCAGTTAGGTTTTTTAGATGATATTATTAAAGATAAATTATTACCTGTAGGTAATACATCTTTTTCGGTTGAAAATTATTCTGTCGGCGGAACGGACCCAGATTAAATGGTAGCTTACTCTAATAAACGAAATTTACCTCAAACATATGTTAATGCTTGTATGAAAATTGCAAGCCAATATAATAAAGGAAGATCTGATTATACAGCTTCACAACTAAGTAAGCCTGCAAGACAAGTAGTATTAGAACAAGAAAATAGTGATAAAATTATTATTGATGTTTCAGAATTAACATGGTCTGTGTTTGGCACAGTAGGTCATAACATATTTGAAAATGCTACAACATCTGGAACTACTGAACAAAGAATTTATTCTACTTATGATGGTCCTTATGGTGGTACAGTATTGGGTGGTCAACTTGATTTAATACAACCAATTGACGGTGATCCTTTTTATGTTGATGTGTGGGATTATAAGTTTGTTAATACTTGGGCAGTTATATTTGACACAAAAGATAAATGGACGGAACAACAAAATATTTATAAAAATTTATTAGAACGTAATGGTTATAAAGTTAATTCACTTAATATTTTAGCTATATTTAAAAACTGGTCAGAAAAAGAAAAACATAAAAAAAATTATCCTCCTCATGACGTAATGCCTTACAGACTTATAGAATGGGATAGAGAAAAAACTGAAAAATTTATATTAGAACGCCTTCAAAAATTGGAGGACGCAAAAACGAATTTACCTCTTTGTACTCCCGAAGAACAATGGCGTAGAGGTGAAACTTGGGCGGTAGTAACTGAACAAGGGGGACGTGCCTTATCGGGAGGGGTATGTTCATCACGGGAAGAAGCAATCTCTGTGGCACGTTCCGAATACAGTAATGTCAAAAATGTAGGAATAGAACATCGTCGTTCTATTGCTAAAAATTGTGAAAGTTATTGTAAGGCTAAAGATTTTTGTTCTCAATTTAAGGAAGAACAAAAATTAGGTCAAAGTGTATTTAAACCATTAACCAAAAAGGAGAAGGAGAAGTAAGATGGCTGATCCAATATATAGTCTTGCGTATGATAGCAGGAGTGAAAAAGATAAGAAAGCAGATCCAAATGGAAAACCTATTTGGAAAAATTGCGGGGTTGTTTTTGAAAATGACAATCCTCAATCTGCTGTTAAATTAAATGTTTTGATGGATGGACATGTACCTATTAAGGCATTTCCCTATCAGAAAAAACAACCAAAAGATTATTCTAATAATCAACAAGGTGATTATCAACAAGGTGGTTATAACAACAACCAAGGCGGTAATTATCGTGGAGGATATAATAATAGATGATTACCAGATACAACATGTTACCTCCTAGATTTCCTCTGTTGGTTGTA
>CEOQ01059000.1_pt1 | contig 22326 bp, 23 predicted proteins | sample 361351 | NCBI WGS metagenome assembly CEOQ01 (sample SAMEA2619907, study PRJEB7988) | marine metagenome | biome: marine biome (ENVO:00000447); feature: deep chlorophyll maximum layer (ENVO:xxxxxxxx); material: "saline water (ENVO:00002010), including plankton (ENVO:xxxxxxxx)" | depth 60 m | reverse complement strand
TCCTAACCAATATTGCGGAAAAAAATATTTATAGGAAAAACCTTCGCCTTTATATGTCTCCATATTTAAAGGGTTATTTTCTGATAAAAAAGGTTTAGCTTTATCTCTCATTTGTCTTAATATTTCCAAAAATATGGAGTGATGATGATTAATAATGTAAATATTTCAAGTCTTCCAAGAAGCATGGTAAATGAGAGCAAATATTTAGCAAAATCATTAATTGTTGAATAATTTCCGTATGCACTTCCAAGAGCAGGTCCTAGATTATTAATACATGACGCTACGGATGAAAAAGCTGTTGTTGAATCCAACCCAGTTGCTAATAAAACCAATGAAATAACAAAGAAAGAAATTAGGTAGAGTATAAAAAAATTCCAAGCTGTCGATGAGATATCTTCCGAGATTAATCTATCATTCATTTTTATAGGTATTTCTGCAGAAGGATGAAGTAATTTTAGCAGCTCTCTTCTGATTAATTTAAATAATAATATTATCCTAATAACTTTCATGCCTCCACCTGTAGATCCTGCACATGCCCCTATGAAACTAGCTGTTATCAATGTTGATAAGATAAATGTAGGCCATAAATTATAAGTAGTACTAGTAAAGCCAGATGTTGTAATAAATGATATTGTCTGAAAAAGAATATGTCTTATGTTTGTAAAATCAGTATCAAATAGTCCATAGGAAACGATAGTTAATATAAAAAACACCATAATAATCATATAAGTTCTTAACTCTGAATCTTGAAAATAAACTTGGAAGCTTTTATTTTTTAGGGATAAAAAATGTAAAATAAAATTCATAGCTGACAAAATCATAAACACCATACAAATAAGTTCAATTGAAGGGTTGTTAAAAAACCCGATGCTTTCGTTATGTGTAGAAAATCCACCAATAGCAATAGTTGAAAAACTGTGGCTGACTGCATCAAATAAATTCATCCCTGCTAAAAAATATGAAATAGCACAAAAAAAAGTTAAACCTAAATAAACTGACCATAAATTTTGTGCTGTTTCAGCAATTCTTGGAGATATTTTTGTATCTTTAATTGGCCCTGTTGATTCAGCTTTGTATAGCTGCATGCCTCCAACACCAAGCATCGGCAATATTGCAAGCGCTAAAATAACTATTCCCATACCACCAAGCCACTGAAGCATCTGTCTATAGATTAATATTGATGGTGTTAAGGTATCAATATTAACTAGAATTGTTGCTCCAGTTGTTGTCCAACCAGAAACAGATTCAAATAAGGCATCAGCAAAAGATAAAGATAATTGTTTGTCGAGCATGAATGGTATAGAACCAAATATGCTTAACACAACCCAAAACAAAACAACTATGAGAAAACCATCTTTTGTTCTTATATCATTTTTTTCCATTCTATTTGGAAAATAAAATATCAAACCTATCAGAAAGAAAATTATGAAAGAAGTTATAAAAATATCAAGGTTTTGATCTTCATATAGAAAGGATGTAATTATTGGTATAATTAAAGAAAAACCAAATAATATTAGCATTAGGCCGAGTATTCTTTGAATGAGGGCATAATTCATAGTTTTAGAAAAAACCTACTTCTACCTGAAATAATTTTTCAATTATTGCTATATCTTTTTTATTTAGAGTGAATATTATTACGTGATCCTCTTCTTCAATTTGTATATCTTCATTAGCCAGAATAACTTTATTATTTCTTACTACCGCTCCAATATTAATTGTTTCTGGTAATGCAAGTTCAGAAATCTTCTTCCCAACTAATTTCGATGTCTTTTTATCTCCATGAGCAATAACTTCTATCACCTCTGCCCCACTTTTACCTAGAGAATTAACTTTTACTATATCACTTGTTCTCACAGATGCTAAAAGCGAACTAATTGTTACATCTGCAGGAGAGACTACTATATCTAACTCTTTTGACACAAGGCTTCTATAAGAAGATTTATTAATAATAGCAATAGTTTTTTTTGCACCTAAATCTCTAGAAAGTTTAGAAGATAAAATATTCATTTGATCATCATTTGTCACAGCGCAAAAATAATCTACATCATTTATCCCCTCATCCTTTAGAAAGTTTTCATCAGAAATATCATCATTTAGAACAACCGTAGAAGTAAGCTTCTCAGCAACTTTCTTAGATTTCGTTTTATCTTTTTCAATTAATTTTACACTGTAGTTAGATTCTAAATTTTTAGCTAAAACAGAACCTACGTTCCCGCCACCTGCAATCATTACGTTATGCGCCTGGCCTTCTACTTTTCTTAACTCACTCATAAATCTCATATTTTCTTCTGTAGCTATAAAATAAACTTCATCATCAACTTCTACAACAGTATCTCCAGTAGGGTAGATAGGTTTATCGTCTTTAAAAATGATACCAACACGTACATCTACTTTTGGTAAATGTATCCGAAAGTCTGACAATTTTTTGCCTGCTAATGGGCCATCAGCTAAAACCTTGACAGCAACTACTTGTACTAATCCACCCGAGAATTGGAAAAATTGGAAGCATCCTGGGTGAGTCATGATATTTTGTAAATATTCTGTTAATAAAACGCTTGGGCTAATAACTTCATCAATTGAAAAAAGATCTTTTTTAAATCCTTCTTCTGCGGTTAGATATTCATTTGGTCTTAATCTCGCAACAGTTCTTGGCACATTAAATACTTGCTTTGCAATTTGACAAGCAACCATATTTACTTCATCGCTTGCTGTGACAGCAATAATCATATCGCAATCTTTAACACCTGCTAATTTTTGAATAGCAGGATATGCAGCATTTCCGCATAAAGTTTTAATATCAATTTTTTCTTGGAGATCATCTAGTACTGATTCTTCTGTATCAATGACAGTGATATCATTACCATCATCAGAAAGTATTTTTGCTAAAGATGAGCCGACGGAGCCGCCGCCAAAGACTGTAATTTTTTTCATTTGCTGAAATGATTCATTTTTAAGACCCCATTCTACACCAAATAGTGCGAATGAAAATATATTATTTAGACCATTTTATGTTTAATTTTATCCTTTATTTTAGTTGCAAAACCACTATTAGAATTACATAAATCTCTAGCAGTTATTATCTTTTTACCTGGGAACTGGAGTTTTTTTATACACAAGATTCCTTTGCTTGTGGAAACTGACAGGCCATTTTTATCTAAATTCACAATTTTACCTGCCGCGCATTCATCTTCTACCTCAATGGCTGCAGCCGACCAAATTTTTATTGATTCACCCAATATTTTGGCTTCTACAACTGGCCAGCCACTAAAAGCTTTTATTTTTAAAACTATATTATCTGCAGAGTCAGTCCATTCAATTTTAGATTCATTTTTTAAGATTTTTTTTGCATAACTACTTTCTGATTCATTTTGCTTTATAAAGTTAGCGTTAGTAACAATCTTTTTTAGAGAATCTTCTAGATAATCAGAAGCTAGTTTTGATAGTTTTGATTGTAAAGTCAGATTATCATCATCATCTAATATTTCTAATTCGTGACTGGCAATAATATCTCCTTTATCTAACTCTTCATCTATTTTAAAAAAAGTTATGCCTGTTTTTTTATCTCTATTAAGTATACAACGTTGAATTGGGGCAGCGCCTCTCCATTTTGGTAGCAGAGAAGCATGTATATTTAAACATCCATGTTTTGGAATATTTATCAATTCAAGAGGCAAAATTTTTCCATATGCAAAAATTATAAATAAATCTGGATTTTGTTGCTTAATATCTGTAATAAATTTCTTGTCATTTATTTTCTCTGGCGTAAAAAACTTTATTAGGTTTTCTTTAGCATAAATTTCAACTGGTGTTTTTTGAATCTTTCCTCTTTTTCCTTTTTTTTCATTTTGGGTAACAATAGCTAATAGCTCATTTTTCGAACTTTTGATTTGATCGATGATGCGAATCGTATATATTGGACTCCCAAAAAAAATTATTTTCAATACGACTCCTGAATTATCTATATGGAATAAGGGATGTTTTTACGTTCTGCTTTTATGCCTTGAGCTTCCATCTTCTGTATTTTTTTTTCAATATTCTCTCTTTTTGTTAAAGATAAATAATCTACAAAAAGTTTACCATTGAGGTGGTCGAGTTCATGTTGTATACAAACTGCAAGTAACCCTTCAGCTTTCCCGCTATATTTTTGCCCTTCCTTATCCTGAGCTTCATATTCAATCAACTCATATCTGTCTACTTTCTCATAAAAACCTGGCACAGAAAGACAACCCTCCTCAAATTTTATTTTGTTTTCTTTCTTTGTAATTACTGGATTGATTAATATTAGTGGCTCATTTCTTTTTTCACTAACATCTATTACTATGATATTTTTTATTATATTAACCTGTATTGCAGCTAGACCAATCCCTTTTTCTTGATACATTGTCTCTAGCATATCTTTAACAATTATTCGTAGAGATTCATCAAAAATCTCAACATCTTCGCCCTTTTGTCTTAGTCTATTGTCTGGATAATGTAGTATCTCTAGTATAGCCATTACAGTATTCCTGAAAAAAGTATTTGTAAAACATAGTATTTTAATAGTATAAAGTAAAAAAATGATTTTTTATAAGAGATTCAATAAAGGAAATGAAAAATTTACTGATTGTAGAATCGCCAACTAAGGTAAAATCTATACAAAAGTTTTTGGGTAATGACTTTAAGGTTATAGCGTCTGTTGGCCATGTGAGAGATTTAGTTCCAACTGGTAGAAAAGGCATAGATGTTAAAAATGGCTATCAGCCTATTTGGAAAGTAACTAAAGAAAAGAAAGATATCTTGGCTGATATTAAAAAATTCTCTGAAAATGCCGAGAATGTTTATTTTGCAACTGATCCTGATAGAGAAGGTGAAGCAATTTCAAAACACATATACGATATACTTAACGAATCTGATTTATTAAAAAATAAAGCCATCCATCGTGTTGCATTCAATGAAATTACCAAAAATGCTGTTCTTGATGCTATGAAAAATCCACGTGAAATATCTATGGATTTGTGGAATGCATATTTAGCAAGACGGACTCTTGATTATTTAATGGGATATGATATTTCAGAATTTTTATGGAAAAAAGTAAGTAGAGATGCAAGAGGTGGTAGAGTACAAAGTCCTGCTTTACGGTTAATTGTAGAAAGAGAGAAATTGATTTCTGATTTTAAGCCAATAGAGTTTTGGATTACCACAATGAATGCTTGTAATGGTGATGATTGTATTGATACAGAATTAGTGTCAATTAATGGCGAAAAAATTAAAAAAAATAATATAACAATTATTGGTAGTCAAAAAGAAGCAGAAAAAATTAAAAAAGAGATTTCTAAATATGAGGAATTAGAAGTTAAATCAATAAAAACTTCAGAAAGAAAAATGAAGCCAAAAGCACCTTTCACAACAGCTTCGCTTCAGCAAACAGCATACACAATGCTTGGTTTTTCTGTGAAACAAACCTCAAGTATAGCGCAAAGACTTTATCAGGGAGTTGACCTTGGAGAAGGAGAAACAGTGGGTTTAATTACTTATATGAGAACTGATTCAACAAACTTATCAGCTGAATCACTAACTGAATTAAAAAGCTACTTGACGGATAAACATCCGAAATTTTGTTCACAAGAAGTTAGAAAATATAAAAATAAAGTTAAAAATGCTCAAGAAGCACATGAGGCGATTCGTCCTACTTCTGTACATAATGAACCAGAAAAGATTAAAGGATTTCTTGATGAATCCGAATATAAACTATATTCATTAATCTGGAAAAGAACTGTTGCTTCACAAATGACAGATGCTATTTATCAACAGGTTAACTTAGAGCTGTTTTTGGATAATAAATTTGAATTTAAGTATTCTGGATCATTCGTAAAAGAAAATGGTTTTAAAGAAATATATGACATGTCTGAAGGAGAAGAAAAAGAAAAACTAAATAGAAAGATACTAGAAAAATTAAAGGCTGGTGATAAATTATCAATTAAAAATATTGAAATCGAGCAAAAATTTACACAACCGCCACCAAGATATAACCAAGCTAGTTTAATACAAGCCTTGGAAGAACTTGGTATTGGAAGACCTTCTACATATGTGACGATTATATCGAAAATTATGGAAAGTAATTATATTGATCCAGACAAAAGTAATTTTCAACCTACAGCTTTAGCACGTGTTGTTTGTGAAACTTTACTAGAACATTTCAGCAATGACCTTGTTGATTATGAATTCACCGCGAGATTAGAAGAAAGTCTAGATAAAATATCACTTGGGGAACAAGATGCTGAATCATGTATTAAAAAGACATATGAACCCTTTAAAACTAATTTAGATCATAAGCAAGAAACAGTAGACATATCAGAACAGCGTTTACTTAAAGATCTAGGCACTCATCCAGAGACAAAAAGACCTGTATCAGTTCGCCTAACAAAATATGGTCCGACAATCCAAATGGGTACTAAAGATGATGAAGAAAAACCAAAATGGGCAGCTTTAACACCTGAACAAAAAAAGAATATTGATGCAATAACTATGGATGATGCGCTTAGACTATTTAAACTACCAGAAAAAATTGGCATCTATCAAGATGAAGATGTTCTAATTAACATTGGTCCATTTGGTCCGTATGTAAAATGTGGAAAAACAAATGTCTCTGCTAGAAACGTAGATATTTTCACGCTTAAAGAAGATGAGGCTGTTATTTTAATTAAAGAAAAAAGAGAGTTAGATGCTAATAAAGAAATTAAAGTGTTTGAAGATAAGGGCATAAAAATTCTTAATGGTATTTATGGTCCGTATGTAACAAATGGCAAGGTCAATGTTAAAGTACCTAAAGATATTGAACCTAAATCCCTTGAAGAAGAAGCTTGTATTGAAATGATAAACAATGCTCCAAAAAGAAAAAGAAGGGGAAGAAGGTTTTTCTCTAAAAAAACATGAAAAAAGGTACTCCAGCTGGGGCAGTTGAATACCTTAAGGATGGAAAAATTATTGCTTATCCAACTGAAACTGTATTTGGTATAGGATGTGACCCATATCAAGAGCAGGCAGTACAAAGAATCTTTCATATAAAAAAAAGACCTTCCACAAAGAAATTTATTTTAATCAGCTCATCTTATAAACAATTGGAAGAAGTGGTTGATACCAAAAGAATTAGTCAAGAAGTATTAGAGTCATGGCCAGGCCCAAACACTTGGTTGGTGCCACCTAATGATAAACTACCAAAATGGCTTATAGATAAAGAAAATGGGTTAATTGCAGTAAGGGTCTCTAGCCATGATGCTGTTAATGAAATTTGTGAAAAATTCGGAAAGCCAATTATCTCAACAAGCGCTAATTTGTATAATTCTAAAATATTAAAAGATTACAAAGAAGTAGAAAGTATTTTTAATAAAGAGATTGATTATTTAGTTATTGGCGATACAGGAGAATATGACAAGCCTAGTATAATTAGAAATATGTTAACTGGAGAAATATTAAGAAAATGACAAGTTCAAAAGAATTAATAAAAATTGAAAATAATTTTAAAGATATACAAAAAAAAATTATTAATGAATTTTCTAAGTTTTCACCAAAAATAAAATTAACTACAACAAATTGGAAATATAAAACTGGTGGAGGGGGAAAAAGTTGCAAAATTAGTGATAATAAAATTTTTGAACAAGGAGCAATAAATTTCTCATCAATAAAAGGCAAAACTCTTCCAGCAAGTGCATTAGGTCACAAATTTCAAAAAAATATTTCTGGGTATAATGCTATAGGTGTATCAGTAGTTATACATCCCCACAACCCTTTTGTCCCATGCTCACATTTAAATGTACGTTATTTCAGTCTCAAGAAAAAAAATGGAACTAATATTTGGTGGTTTGGAGGCGGCTATGATTTGACTCCTTATTTCCCATACAAAAATGATAATGATTTATGGCACAACAATACCAAACGAATGTGTGATAAATATGATAAAAGTTATTACAAAAAATTTAAGCAGGCATGTGATAAATATTTTTTCCTTCAACACAGAAATGAAAAAAGAGGGATAGGCGGAATTTTTTTTGATGGACTAAATAAAAAGGATAAGGATTATTATCTTAATTTTATTAATGATACAGCTGATACTTTTCTTTCAAGCTATTCGAAAATTGTAAAAGAAAGAAGCTCTAAAAAATTTACTGAATGTCAAAAAGATTTTCAACTTTATAGACGTGGCAGATATGTTGAATTCAACCTAGTATATGATAGAGGAACACTGTTTGGCTTACAATCAGGAGGAAGGATTGATTCAATTTTAATGTCTTTACCACCAAAAGTTTCTTGGAATATAAAAAAGACCACTAAAATTAAAAAGTTTGAAAAGAACTTATTAGATTTTATAAAGAAATAAATTCTAAGCAAAAGTTTTATCTAATAATTCTGTATTTTTAATAACTTCTTCCTCATTTAGATCAACAATTGCAGTTGTCAATCTAGAAATACAATTTAACTTTCCTGCTTCATTGCTTATATCAATATTCCAAACATGAATGGATTTGCCTAGGCTTATTGGTGTTGCCTTACCAGTTACAAATCCTCTAAATACAGGTCTTAAATGATTTGCATTAATCTCTAATCCAACAGCCTTCTGCTTACGCATATTGATACATAGGTTAGAAGCAATACTCCCTAGTGATTCTGCAAGCACACAAGATGCTCCTCCATGAAGCATTCCTCTAGATTGTCTTGTTCGGTCATCTACAGGCATTTTTGCAAGTATGTAATCCGTACCAATTTCTAAGAATTCAATACCTAAATGTTTATTAAGAGTATTATTTCTTAGCGTTCTAACATTTTCTATTGTAAAATCTTCATACCAAATGGACATTTAAACTCCTATATTTATAATTCTAGATAGATTAATATAACATCTTCTCTTAAAATAAAAAGTGCTGAGCTTAAAATGAAAAAAAATTTCCCAAATACACGCTTAAGAAGATTAAGATTAACAAAATCGATTAGAAATCTAATAAGAGAAAACTCTCTATCGCCTTGTGATTTGATACAGCCAATATTTCTTATAGAGGGCAAGAGCAAAATAGAAAAAATTAAAACTATGCCTGACATATTTAGATTTACAATTGATAAAGCTATAATAGAAATTAAAAAACTTAAAAAGTTAGGCATTGAATCGGTTGCTTTATTTCCATGTATTAATAAAAAATATAAAAATTTAACCGGCAGTGAATCTTATAATCCCAATGGGCTCATCCAAAAAGCTATTTCAGAAATTAAATCGAAAATTGCTAATATAACTATAATAAGTGATGTTGCACTAGACCCATATACATCACATGGACAAGATGGGATTATTTCAAAAAAAGGTCAAATTCTTAATGATGAAACAATTGAAGTTTTAGTTAAACAATCACTAAGTCATGCTCAGTGTGGGGTTGATATTATTGCTCCATCAGACATGATGGATGGAAGAATAAAAAAAATACGTGAAGCACTAGAAAGAAATTCTTATAAAAATACCATGCTGCTTTCTTATTCAGCTAAATATTCATCAAATTTCTATGGCCCTTTCAGGGATGCAGTTGGATCTATGAAAAACTTAGGCTCCTCAAACAAGGATACATACCAAATGGATTACTCAAATCAGAAAGATGCAATAAGTGAAGTAGAGATGGATATAAGTGAAGGGGCTGATATTGTCATGGTGAAACCTGCTCTGCCGTATTTAGATATAATTTACAGAATCAATCAAAAATTTAATATACCAATCTTTGCTTATCAAGTAAGTGGAGAGTATTCAATGATCAAAGCAGCTACTAGAAATAATTGGCTAGATGAAAAGAAAATAGTCCTTGAAACACTGACATGTATAAAAAGGGCAGGTGCTAACGCAATTATTACTTATTTCGCAAAGGATGCACTGAAATGGATGAAGTAAGAAAATTTTCTGTTTTTGGCATTCCTGTCAAACATAGTCTATCACCATTGATTCATAAGGAATTTGCTAAGGAACAAGGTATAAATATTCAGTATAAGACAATAGAGCCTGACTCAGTGGATCATTTTCAAACTCACGCTGATAGTTTTTTCTCAAAAAAAGGTTTAGGGGCAAATATAACTATACCTTTCAAAGAACAAGCTTTTGATTTTGCTGAAGAACATGACCTATCTGCTTTAGAATGTGGTTGTGCAAATACATTGGCCTTACAAAATAATAAAATTAAAGCTTTCAATACTGATGGGCAAGGTTTTATTAAAGATTTAGAAGAAAAAAAAATTATTTTATCAGAAAAAAAGGTATTAATTCTTGGGGCAGGAGGCTCTGCTAGAAGTATTGTAAATTCATTAAGCAAAGCTAATGTAAAAAAAATGGCCATTCTTAGTAGGACACAAAAAAAAGTAGAGAATCTTATAGAAAAATATAAATCTGTTAGCGATATATGTAATTACGAAGAAAATTTAGAATATGATTTTATTATAAATACAACACCCATTAGCTTAAATGATGAAAAAATAGATTTTCCTATTAATATTTTTGGTTCTTCAAGTATAAGTTATGATTTATTTTATTCAAAAACAGAAACAAAGTTTCAGTTATGGTCAAAAGATAATGGCGCTCATAAAACTTATGACGGGCTTGGAATGCTTATAGAACAAGCAGCATTATCATATGATATTTGGAATGATTTTAAACCAAATACAAAAGGGTTAGCTAAAAGATTAGGTTTTTAATTTCTTATATTGATTCTTTAGATCTACGTAGCTCTGAGCAGAATATAATAAAAACTTCCTTTCTTTGTCTGTTAGTTTTCTGGCTTGCTTTGCTGGCGAACCAACATAAAGATACCCGCTTTCAATATTCTTACCTGGCCCAACTAGAGCCCCAGCTGCTATCATACAATCAGAATTAATTATTGCGCCATCAAGTATTACACTGCCCATTCCAATGAGACATCTATCAGATATGGTACAGGCATGTAAAATAGCTGAATGACCAATTGTCACATCATTTCCAATAATTAGAGGATATTCTTCACTATATTCACTAGCATGAGTTACATGAAGAATTGCGCCATCTTGAATATTGGTTCTATCTCCAATAGTTATACTACTGATATCTCCACGAGCTACTGCTTGAGGCCATAATGCGCTATCAGCACCAACTGTTACATTTCCAATAATAGTCGCATGATCGTCAATGTATGCGCTTTCATGAATAGTTGGAGTTTTGTCTTTAAATTTTCTAATCATTTTATATAAATAGCTAGTTTTGATAAACTTACCATATATTATAATCATAAAATCTATAAGGAAGGTAAAATTATGAGCGAAAGAATTGTTATGAGAGTAGGCGAAGCTTTAGTTGCTGGCGGTCCAGCTGGGACTGCTGCTGAACCAGAAGTTGTGATTGGAGAATTAGATGGTCCGTTTGGAACTGCATTTGCTACTTTAATGGGCGAACAAGTAAAAGGGCACTCAAAAGTTTTAGCAATTATGAATACAGATATAATGGTTAAACCTGCAACACTAATGGTAAGTAAAGTTACAGTTAAAAAAGATAAGTATACAAATATACTTATGGGGACAGTTCAAGCTGCAATAGCAAATGGTGTTTTAGATTCAGTTAGAAATGGAGATATACCTAAAGAAAAAGCTAATGACTTAGGTATAATTATTTCTGTTTGGTTGAATCCTGTAGTTGCAAAAGATGATAATTTAGATCATAAAATCTTATTTGATATTCATCGTAAGGCAACCACTTCCGCAATTCATAAAGCTATGAATAATGAGCCTAGCATTGACTGGCTTCTTGAAAATCAAGAGAAGATTATTCATAAATATTACCAGATGGGTATAGATGGAAAAATCTAAGATAAAATGTTAGCTAAAATAAAACTTTATTTGCAGCTCATGAGAGTTGATAAACCAATTGGTTTTTATTTACTGTTTTGGCCTGTACTTTGGGCATTTCTAGTATCTTCTGAAGGATCACCAAATTTATATTATCTTATAATATTTATTTTTGGTGTGATAGCAACTAGATCTGCAGGCTGTGTAATAAATGATTATTTTGATCAAAAGATTGATATCAAAGTAGAGCGTACAAAAAATCGTGTACTAGCAAGCCAAAACATCTCTAATGAGGAAGCATTAGTAATTTTTTTTCTACTTATATTTTTCTGCTTTATTTTGCTTCTTATGTTGGGTTCAAAGATTTTTTTATTTGCAATTTTTTCATTTTTACTTTTAGTTATTTATCCTTTATCTAAAAGATATTTTAAATTACCTCAATTAATTTTAGGTTTAGCATTTGGGTCAAGTATACCTATGGTCTTTATTTTAGAAAAGAATGCAATAGATTTTAATTGCCTGCTCTTATATTTTATAACTATTTCATGGGCAATTGTATATGATACCTATTATGCGATGGCTGATAAGAAAGATGACAAAAAATTAGGACTCAAATCGTCTGCCATATTTTTTGGTGATAATGATATAAAATATTCTCTATATCTTCACCTCTTTGTTATTTTCTCTTTCCTTCTCTTAGGATTTTTAAATAATTTTAATGTTATTTATTATGCATTTATACTAATCTCCATGCTTGTTGTTTTATATCAAAATATTTTAGTAAGAGGAAGAAAACCTTATCAATGCATCGCTGCTTTTGAAAATAATAATATCTTTGGATTAATAATAACTTTTGGTCTACTATTAAATTATCTTTAACCATGAATAAAAAATTAAATATTAGACATGACTGGACATTTACTGAACTAAAATCTCTTTATGATTTACCATTTAATGATTTACTATGGTACTCGCATCAATTACACAGAAAATATCACGACCCAAATAAAATTCAAATCTCAACTCTAATGTCAATAAAAACTGGAGGATGTCCAGAAGATTGTAAATATTGTTCACAAAGCATAAGATACCAAACTGAAGTAGAGCTTGAAAATACATTGCCAATTTCTGAAGTTATTCAACAAGCAAAAGAAGCGAAAAAGCTAGGCGCTAGTAGGTTTTGTATGGGAGCAGCATGGAGAAATTTGTCTGACTCAAATCTAAAAAAAATTTTAGAAATGATACACGAAGTAAAAAAATTAAATTTAGAAACGTGTATGACTCTAGGGATGCTTAAAAAAGATCAGGCTGTAGAATTAAAAAGTGCTGGCCTTGATTTTTATAATCATAATTTAGATACTTCAGAAGAATACTATTCAAAAGTTGTTACTACACGTAATTACCAAGATAGACTTGACACTCTAGACAATGTTAGGAATGCTGGAATCAAAGTTTGTTGCGGAGGTATTATTGGGCTTGGTGAAGAAACAGAAGATAGAATAAAACTTATCAATGTATTAGCAAACTTAGAAGAGCATCCAGAATCTGTACCGATAAATATGTTAGTTCAAGTTAAAGGAACTCCGTTTTATAAAAATAAAAAAGTAGATGGATTTGATTTTATTAGAGTCATTGCCCTATCAAGAATTGCTATGCCTAAATCTTGCGTCAGGCTTTCTGCTGGAAGAGATTCTATGAATGATGAGATGCAAGCATTGTGTTTTTTTGCAGGAGCAAATTCAATATTCTATGGCGATGAATTACTAACTACAAAAAATTCTCCTATTAATCATGACAAAAACTTATTAAAAAAACTAAAAATAAGTTCCATATAACTTTTCAAAAAGTGAATAATTATAAAGAAGAAATCGCCAATATCAGCAAAAAAGGATATTTTAGAAAAAGAATTACAAATTACTCTCCTCAAGACGTAGTAATAAAGATAAAAAATAAAAAATTTATTTCATTTGCTAGCAATGATTATCTTGGTCTGGCAAATAATCTAGATATAAAAAAAGCTTTTAAAAAGGCAATTGATAAATATGGGGTTGGATCTGGTTCATCTCCAATGATAAGCGGGTACAGTCTTCCACATCAGAAACTTGAACAAGAATTATCTTCATATTTGGGTTTTGAGTCAGTTTTAGTAACTAATTCAGGCTATTTATCAAACGTAGGTGTTATTAATGCAATTGCCACAAAAGGAGGGATTGTATTCCAAGATAGAGAAAATCATAATTCTATAATAGAAAGCTCGAGATTATCTTCAACTAAATTAATTAGATACAAACATCTATCAATAGTAGATTTAAAAAATAAATTAGAAGAATTCTCTAAATCAAAGAATAAAATAATATTTACAGATTCTATTTTTAGTATGACTGGAGAAATATCTCCTCTAAAAGAAATATTAAAATTAAAGAAAATTTTTAAAACTAATATTTTTGTAGATGATGCCCATGGTTTTTGCACTGTTAATTGTCCTAATGAAAAAGAATATTTACCAAATATTTGTTCACACCTGAATATCAATAGGAATAATATTGATGCTTATATTGGAACCTTTGGCAAAGCCGTAGGAACTTTTGGTTCATTTATTGCTGGTAAAAAAAGTTTTATAGAGTTCTTAGTACAAAAATCTAAACCATATATTTATTCAACTTCGTTACCTCCATCAATTGCTGAGGCCACTAGAGCTAGTTTAAAGATTATAAAGAGAGATAAAAGCTTACATGAAAAATTATATGGAAACATTAGTTACTTTTTAAAGAATTTAAATCAATTGAGTATAAAGACTAATGATTATTTAACTCCGATACAAAGCTTCATAGTTGGCAATCCAAATGACACAATCAAAATACAAAAAAAAGCATTTGAAGAAGGGCTTTTTTTACAAGCAATAAGATATCCATCTGTTCCAAAAAATCATGACAAATTAAGGATTAGCATTACTAGTAAACATACTGAGAAGCACCTGAACAAACTCATCGAATTTTTGTCTAAATCATTATAAGTTGCTACTTTTTTATTTGATACTATAATGACTTATGAATATTTTATTCAATAAAAACATTCTGATTGGAATTACTGGTAGCATAGCAGCTTATAAAGCTGCTGATTTGACAAGCAAACTAAAAAAAGAAGGTTGTAATGTTAAAGTTGTAATGACTAAAAGTTCTGGATCTTTCATCACAGAGACTACATTAGAATCTCTTTCTTCAAATCCTGTCTTTACTGATGAGAATAAGAGCGGTCATGTAAATAATTTTACTCATTTAGATTTAGCAAAATGGGCGGACATTGTACTCATTGCACCTTGTACAGCAAACTTTATGAATAAACTCGCAAATGGACATGGAGATGACTTATTGTCAACTATCTGTCTTGCCTATACAAAAAAAATTTTTATTGCTCCAGCTATGAATCCAGACATGTGGGAAAATAAAGCCACAAAAGAGAATCTAAAAAAACTTGATAAGTTAGATATAAATATATTGGGTCCTGGATATGGATTACATGCTTGTGGCGATACAGGTTATGGAAGAATGATTGATTCCATAACAATAATTGAAAGTATAAAGAATGAAAACAAACAAAATGAATTGAGTGGAGTAAATATTTTAGTAACTGCTGGCCCTACAAGAGAACCAATCGATCCAGTAAGATTTATGAGCAATTATAGTTCTGGGAAAATGGGCTATGCAATTGCTGTGGCAGCTAAAGAATTGGGTGCAAATGTAGAGTTAATTTCTGGGCCAGTGCAAATTAAAAGAATACCTCAAATTAAAACAACCTATGTAGAAACATCTAAAGAAATGATGGATTCTGTGCTAGAAAGGATAAAGCTTCAAAATATTTTTATTTCTGTAGCTGCGATAGCTGATTACAAACCAACTAATTATTCAAAAACTAAACATAAAAAAAAGGAAAAAAGTTTAAATATAGAATTTCAAAGAGGAGATGATATTTTAAAAACAGTTTCAGAAAAACATAAAAATATTTTTACGGTAGGTTTTGCAGCTGAAACTGATCATATTGATACCAATACACTCTTTAAATTGAAAGAAAAAAATTTAGATATGATTGTTGGGAACATTGCTAACCATGAAAAAAATCTTGGTTTTGAAAGTGATTATAATGAAGTAGTAGTATTTTCTAAATCAACAAAAATTAAAATAAAAAAGGATAGAAAATTAAATATAGCTCAAGAGATTGTTTCATTGGTGGCAAATGAATATTCAAAAAAAGTAACTTTAATCAGCACATCTAAAAAAAATGAGTGATTATATACCTGATCATGTCTTTAGAGCGTATGATATACGTGGCCTTTATCCTAATGAAATCAATGAAGATTTTTTCTATAAATTTGGGCAAGCTGTTGGAACAAAAATAAGCCTCTCTAATAATAAAATAGTGAATGTCTGTGCAGATGGTAGACTATCTAGTAATTCACTTAAAAAAAAACTAATTGAGGGAGTATTATCAACTGGCGTAAATGTTAATGATATAGGTATATTGCCAACTCCTCTACTCTATTTTTCTATGCATGAGCTTCAAATAGCCAATGGGTTAATGGTTACAGGAAGTCACAACCCCAAAGACTATAATGGTGTAAAAATTGTTCTTGATTCAAAAACATTGTTTGATAAGCATATTTTAGAATTAAAAGAGATGATGAAGAAAGGTGGTTTTGCGGAAACAAAAGAAACAGGAGTGCTTACTAAAAATGAAAATATGCTTGAACAGTATATTCTACATATTAAAAAAAATATTCATATTGATGAAGGCCTTAATGTTGCGATAGATTGTAATAATGGCGTTGCAGGTGTTTTAATAAAAAAACTTTTTAAATCACTTTCTATAAATACAGCAATAATAAATGAGAAAGTAGATGGAAATTTCCCAAACTATGCGCCAGACCCATCAAAGGAAAAGAATTTAAAACAATTACAAAATCTAGTTATTAAAAATTCTTCAGATATTGGTTTTGCATATGATGGAGATGGAGATAGAGTAACTGTTATTAGGAATGATGGAAGTATATTATGGCCTGATCAATTATTAATGATATTTGCTAAAAATATACTAGAGAATAATCATGGGTCTAAAATTGTTTATGATGTGAAGTGCAGCAAGCACTTAGAAAAAATAATTATAGAGAGTGGTGGACTGCCCATTCTTTCAAGGACTGGTCATTCATATATTAAAGATTTGATGACTACGGAGAATGCTATACTTGGTGGTGAAATGAGTGGACACATATTTTTTTCAGATAAATGGAAAGGTTTTGATGATGGAATCTATGCTTCCATCAGGCTATTAGAAATACTAAGTTTATCAAAAAATAAAGAGGGTTTGCTCTATGATCTACCTGCTTCATACACAACTCCTGAAATAAATATACCATTTGAAGAAAACAAACATTTTACTTTTATGGATTTGTTTGTAAAATTAGCTAAGTTTGAAGGAGCAGAAATTATTGATGTTGATGGGCTCAAAATAATTTATGATGATTGTTGGGGGCTTATTAGATGCTCTAATACAACATCTAATCTAGTACTTAGGTTTGAAGCAGATAACAGAGACTCTTTAGAAAAGATACAATCTTTAATTAAGGATGCAATGTTAAAAGTTGATGATAAATTAGAAATACCGTTTTAAGAAAATGAGAAAAAAAGAAGAAATTATTTATAGAGAAATAGAGAAAGCAGGTTTAAATGCTGCAAATGTACTTATTGAAGCACTACCCTATATACAAAGGCTTGCTGATACCAAAATAGTCATTAAGTTTGGTGGCAATGCTATGATTGATGAAAAATTAAAGAATAACTTTGCCAAAGATGTGGTTCTTTTAAAGCAAGTAGGTTTACATCCGGTTGTTGTACATGGAGGTGGCCCGCAAATTAATGCTCATTTAAAAAAAGCGGGAATTGAATCTGAATTTGCTAATGGCGTAAGAATAACTGACAAACAATCAATAGATGTTATTGAGATGGTTTTAGGAGGGTTAATTAATAAAGATATAGTCAATGCTATCACAGCACATGGAGGTAAAGCGGTTGGTTTATCTGGTAAAGATGGTGGCTTGATAAGAGCAAAAAAAATGGTGGGTTCAGGTAAATTTAAAGATGTTGATTTTAAATTTACAGGTATGATTGAAAGTATAGACCCTTCACTTGTTAGCCTATTAGATAAAACACCATTTATACCTGTAATTGCACCAATTGGTATAGGTGGAGACTATGAGACCTATAATATTAACGCTGACATAGTCGCTGGTAAAATCGCCCATATCCTTCAAGCTAGCAAATATTTAATACTTACAAATACTAATGGAATACTTGATGAAAAAGGAGACCTCATCCAATCAATAAATGCTAAAAAGGTTAAATCTTTAATTCAAAATAAAATTATTTCGGGAGGAATGCTTCCTAAAATTGAATCAGCGCTTGAGGCAGTTAGTTCCGGAGTGGATAATGTTCAAATTATTAATGGCACAATTGATCATTCAGTTCTATTAGAATTATTTACTGATGAAGGAATTGGAACAATGATAAGAAGATAATGATGTGTTAGAACATTTCTCCTTATTTTTTATATCTCTAATATCAAATTTATTTTCAGCCTTTTCAGGCGGTGGCGCTGGCGTTATACAACTACCAGCAATATTGCTTATTTTTAATTTACCGTTTGTTGCAGCCTTAGCTTCGCATAAAATTGCAACTGTTGCATTAGGACTTGGAGCATCGCTAAGATTCCTTAAAGAGAAAACAATAGAAAAAAAGTTTTTTTTTGAATCTATACTTATAGGAGGCCCAGGTGTAATTCTAGGCGCAAGCTTGATAGGTTATGTCGATAATATAGTTGCTAGAATTTTATTAGGCGTTTTAATAATATTTATTTCTATCTATTCTTACTTACAAAAAGAAACTGGTTTAAATAATTCTAATTTTTCTTATGATACTAAACATAAATTTGTTGGCTTTTTAGTAATATTCTTAATTGGTGTAATTAATGGCTCACTATCAGCAGGAACTGGCTTATTCTTTACAATATGGATGGTTGTTTGGTATGGAATGAGTTATAAAAAAGCAATTACATATACGTTGGTTATAGTTGGTTTTTTTTATAATGCTATAGGTGCAATAACACTAGCCACATATGCAAACATCTTTTGGCTTATTCTGCCAGCTTTATTCTTTGGTTCATTAATAGGCGGTTATTTAGGTGCACACATTGCTCTATCAAAAGATGATAAAACCATAAAAAACGTTTATCAAATTGTGACTTTAGTTGTTGGATTAAAGCTAATTTTTTCCTAAATCATCTTTTGTATTTAGACGTATACTCTTTCATATGATTTAGATGATTACTCAAAGATTTATTGTTAGATAGGTGGTCTTCAATATCATCAAGTGTAATTATTGAATATACTGGTATCCCTAAATCTTTTAATTCCTCTGAAGCTCTTTTATTCTTTCCTATTTCCATTCTATCTAAAGCCACAAAAATACCAACACAGGTTGATTCATGGTTTTCTAATAACTCTATAGATTCAATAATAGATGAGCCAGAAGATACGACATCGTCAACAACTATGGCTTTGCCTCCCTTGACATGCCCAGCCATAATCCCCCCATCGCCATGATCTTTAATTTCCTTTCTATTGAAACTATAATGTTTAGTTTGTTTATGCTCATTAAATAATTGTAGGCTTATAGAAGTAGCTAAAGGAATACCCTTGTATGCAGGACCAAATATAAAATCATAATTTATGTTTTGATTATTTATCAGATTCACGTAATAAGAGGTGAGTTTAGTTAATAATAATCCATTATTACAAATGCCTGTGTTGAAATAATAAGGACTTTTTCTACCTGACTTAAGAGTGAAATTACCAAACTTCAGTATTTCATGCTTTAGAGCGAAATCTATAAAGTTATTTTTAAGATTATTCATGAATGGATTTAATCTATATCGCCTTTATAATAACATAGTAAAAATTAGTTTATGAGAGTTTTAACATTAAATGTCTGTGGTATAAGAGCTAGCCAAAAAAAAGGCCTGTATCAATGGCTAAAAAGACAAAAAGCAGACTATATTTGCCTTCAAGAAGTTAGGGCTTCAGAAGATCAAATTGATTCTGATTTATTTGCTTTAAATGGATATACAAGATACTCATCTGTAGCAGAAAAGAAAGGGTATAGCGGAGTGTGTATTTACACAAAACATAAACCAAATACCACCTATAATGACTTTGGCTCAGATTTCTTTTCTAAAGAAGGCAGGTTTATTTCTTTAGAATACAAAAAACATCGTATTGTCTCTGTTTATTTCCCTTCAGGTTCTTCAAGTGAAAAAAGACAAAAACTTAAATATAAATTCATGTCAAAATTTGAAACTTACCTTAAGAAAATAAAAAAGGATAAAAAAACATCTATTATCTGTGGGGATTGGAATATAGCACATAAAAAAATTGATATAAAAAATTGGAAATCTAATCAAAAAAATTCAGGCTTTCTTCCTGAGGAAAGAGATTGGATGGATAAAATTATCGGCAAATTAGGTTTTATAGATGCATTTCGAGAAATAAATAATCTTCCCGATCAGTATACTTGGTGGTCTAATAGAGGTAGAGCCTGGGAAAAAAATGTTGGTTGGAGAATTGATTACCATATCGTTACAGCAAATATTAAGGATATAATAAAGAAAGTAAAAATATATAAAGAGAAAAGATTTTCTGATCATTCACCTCTAATAATTGACTATGATATCTGACTACATAAATAAAATCCTAATTTCCATCAACCCCTACTTGGAAAAAAAGATGGTCATAACTTTAGTTATGGGATTTGTATCAGGGGTTCCTTTGCTTCTCACCATTACTCTTTTACAAGCATGGTTGACGGATGCCGGCATTGCAAAATCAACTATTGGTTTATTTGCCCTTGTTGGACTCCCTTATTCGCTAAAATTTTTATGGGCACCAATTTTTGATAGATATATTATTAATTCATTGGGTCGAAGAAGAGGGTGGTTGGTAGTCATTCAAGTCATATTGATTATTTCTATTATTGGCCTTGGTATGACAAATCCAAGCCTAAGTGCTTTTAATGTTGCTGTTTTAGCTCTTTTAGTTACTTTTTTTTCTGCATCACAAGACATCATAATTGATGCTTACAGAAGAGAATCTCTGCTTGATGAAGAGCAAACTCTTGGAGCATCTGCATATGTTTTAGGATATAGAATAGGTGCTCTAGCTGCAGGTGCAGGAGGATTAATTCTAGCTGATTACATATCTTACCAATTAGTTTATATATTTATGGCAGCTGTTATGTTTATAGGAGTTTTCGCAACTATGATTGCTGATGAACCATTACAAGAAGAGGAACCTAAAAGTTTAAGAGATGCAATAATCAATCCTTTCACTGAATTTTTCAATAGGAAAGGTTATAACTCAGCAATACTAATTTTAATGTTTATACTTCTCTATAAAGTTGGTGATACCATGGCGCATTCTTTGAGTACAAATTTCTATTTAGATATTGGTTTTACAAAATCACAAATTGGAACGGTTGTAAAAATATTTGGTTTGGTGGCGACGCTAATTGGCGCTTTTTTAGGAGGACTAATCTCATTACGAATAGGGTTATATAAATCTCTTATAATTTTTGGTCTTTTCCAAGCTGTTGCAACATTAGGCTTTGCAGTATTAGCAGCTATGGGCAACTATATTAGTCTTTTAATGATCGTTATCTCTCTTGAGAATTTAGCTGCTGGAATGGGCTATACTGCATATTTAGCTTTTATTGCAAACATGACTAATAAGGAGTTTACTGCAACTCAGTTTGCTCTAATGACAGCTCTAATGTCGATACCAAGAACATTTTTCTCTGGTTCATCAGGTTATTTAGTAGAATTAATGGACTGGGAAATATATTTTATATTCTGTTCATTAATAGCAATTCCTGCTCTAATAATACTAATGAAAATAAAACAGGATATTAAAATATGACAAAATTTTCTGTTGCTGACTTATGCGATGAAAATCAAGAAATACAAATTGCCCAACCAATTTTTAAATTATTTGGCAAGAATCATACATTTTTTGGAAAAATCAGAACCGTTAAAGTTTTAGATGATAATTCTTTTGTAAAAAAACTTCTTGAAGAAAAAGTTGATGGTGATGTTATGGTGATAGATGGTGGCGGTTCATTAAATTGTTCATTAGTTGGTGATAATCTAGTAAAAAAAGCTAATGAAAATGGCTGGTCTGGGTTTGTTATAAATGGCTGTATCAGAGATTCAGAGATCATAAACACTATGGCTGTAGGAATAAAAGCTCTAAATATTTTTCCTAGAAAAAGCGTCAATAATAATAAGGGTAGTCTTGGGGATAAACTTGAATTCGCAGGAGTTGTTTTTAAGGAAGGTATGTTTCTCTATTCGGATCATGATGGCATAATTATCTCTGACAGAAATCTGCTAGAAAATAATGGATAATTTAATTAAAGT
>CEOQ01017527.1_pt1 | contig 22343 bp, 18 predicted proteins | sample 361351 | NCBI WGS metagenome assembly CEOQ01 (sample SAMEA2619907, study PRJEB7988) | marine metagenome | biome: marine biome (ENVO:00000447); feature: deep chlorophyll maximum layer (ENVO:xxxxxxxx); material: "saline water (ENVO:00002010), including plankton (ENVO:xxxxxxxx)" | depth 60 m | reverse complement strand
CATCATGTTGCCCATCATACTACCCATATCGCCCATATTACCCATATTGCCCATGGATCCCATATTGCCCATGGAGCCCATATCTCCCATATTGCCCATAGAGTTGCCCATATTGTTACCAGATTGGCTTGCAGCATCGTGTTCAGCATATATAGTCGAAGCGGATAAAGAGTATAACAACATCGTTAGAGTCGTTAAAGTAATTATGAATAAAATACTTTTTAATTTAGAATTAATACCTAAGCTTATTTGTTTCAAACCTATTACCTGTCCTTTGATATTAGTGATATATTCCTAAATCAAGTTGTCAACTCCAACAATATAGCAATAATCATATCATCTAGTAAAGTAGTAAAGGCTTTTATCAGACCAAGAAAGTTACATATTGAGTATAAGGGGGTATAAGTTTTATCTGCCTCGAACCATCTGTGCTACAGTTCCAAGAAGTGTGAGAAATATACCGAAGATTGCAATTACAGTAGGGTCAAGTAATGTGTTAAAGTCATTAAGACCTATGTTCTGCGCCCATTCTGGTACTTCATCTACATTAAATAAGAAACCTCGTGTATTTTGTTCATCTTGAATAAAAAATTCATTATTGTTTCTGGTATTAATATTATTATTATTGCTGTTGTTGAACGACGATCCATCAGATTGGATAGTTATACGGACACTCTGAACATTGCCTCCCCATACTCCATTCCAAGGATCCATACCATTCAATACGTCATTAGCTAACCATGTATTACCATCAACTGCTGCGCCAGGTGGGAAAGGCTGTAAAACCCATTCACGCTCTGAAACTTTGAATATATAACAAGTTCCTTTTCCACCAGCGTTACAGTTATCTTTCATATAAACTGGCGCACTAGAATATTCATATGGTTCAATATTGTAAATTCCGCTATAAGCAGAATTATTATTATGGATTAATTCTATTTGTTGTACATCGCTTCCTTCACCAGGGTTAAGGTATCTATAATCAGATGTATCAACAATTACATTTGAACTCATATTTTGGTTACTTGAGCCACTTTGGTCAATACCTTCAAAATTTACGCCCATGTTATCTAGATGACGATATATATCATCATCTATACCATCAGGTACATTTGAATTCGTTAAATTGACAGTCGCATTAGGCTGATAATTTAAATTAAGTAACGCGGAATAATCATCTACGTACCTCATATCGCTGAGATTGAGATATGCTATTGCGCCCATTGCACTTAAAGGCCACAAATCATTTACATCACTATCAGCAATTGAAAGCCCAGCTAAATTTGGAAGATTATATAGGAAATTGATATCTGTTATACATTGATCCTTTTGCTGATAGCCAATATCTAAAAAGCGGAGATTATAATTACCTCTTAATGAGTCAAACGGATTAAATCCTTCTTGACATATAACATTATCGGCAAGAAAAAGGTCTCTTAAGTTATATAGGTTCTCAATTCCTTGTAAAGTAACTAAGTTGTTGTCATTTAATTTTAATACTTCGAGATTATTTAATGCCATCATATTGAATATCGGTGATGCATCAAAAATTTCACTTTCTCCAAGTTCGAGTACCTTAAGATTATATAAAGCGTCCAAAGGCCAGAATTCTGCAATCTGGTTCCCACTGAGATTTAAAGTACTTAGGTTTGATGCTGCTTCTAATCCGTCGAGATACCTAATCCCTTTATAAGAAGCATCAAGTTCTGTTAATTGTTCTAGGGGTAAACGAGTTATTTTTGTGCTATTATAATCACTACAATACTCTATACCAGCTTCCTGCAAAGCTTCAATTAAAGTACCAAATAGTCCTCTGTCAGCAAATTCAACCCATTCTCCAGGATTATCGCATGTTCCATCAACATTAGAACTATACCCTGAATTAGATGTATTAGTACTAGTTGTTTGTGGACGTTGATTATCATAATTGACTTTTACCCCTCTCTCAATGAGAGATTGAATAGGGTTATCAAATTCAGATTCATCTATCATATTATTATTAAGACTTACAGATGAATCTTTCCCCAAGCCTTCAATTCCTAATAGGGGGGTAATATCAGTAATATTATTATTGTTGAGATTTAAGAATTTCAAATTAAGAAAACCGTGTTCTGCTGAGAATAAATCGTTTACATTCTCATCATTTAATCCTAGTCCTCCGATTTGCAAAGTAAGTATTCTTTCTGTTGTAAATTTTGCCCAATCAATATTTTGCGCGTTTATAGGATTATTCCCGATACCAATACAACATAATTGTTTTATTAAATTCCCCTCAGAAGGCAATAATGGACCGATGTCGGAAATATTATTCCCATCTAGAAATAGTCCCGATAGATTTGGCAAACTAGCAGGTGTTAAAGAAGATATATCAGAAATTTGGTTATTATATAACGTTAACGTTCGCAAACTCTTTAATTGGGCTAACCGTTGGATATTTACAAGATTATTCCCCGACAAATTTAGTTGTTCTAGTTTTTGTAGATTTCCAATACCTTCAAGATCGTATATTCCACCAGCACGTAATTTTAATTTAGTCAGGTTGGTAAAATGTTTTATATCCCTGATATGACCAAATTGAACATTTTCCAGATCAATATCTGTGATTTTAGATACATCTTCTCTTAATACATATCCTGTATCCTTACCAATCATTTCTCGTATTTTTGATTCAAATTCAAGATTTTCAAAAATTACGGCATTAGCAGGTGGAGTAGGAGTAGGAGTAGGTGGAACTGGCGTCGGAGTAGGAGTAGGCATACCAAAAGCTGGAGCCTCGACATTCATACCTCTTGCTCGTAAATTAGATACCATATCTACAGATTCTTGGCTTAGTGGGTTCCCATTTAAAACAATCTCGATATCAGGAATTAAATTTCCATTTTGTACAAGGGGTGTTATATCTATAATTCTATTATTATCTAAGAATATACCTTCCAGATACTGAAGTTTTCTTAATGGCTCTATATTTGTTATTCGGTTGTTGTCTAACCGGATTTCTTCTAAGAAGGTCATGGATTCTAGAAATGAAATATCAGTCAAGTTAGAATCATAAAATTGAAGATTTTTTAAATATTGTAGACTTCTTAGGGAGTCTAGGTTTGTAATGTTATTACGGGAAATGTTTAAATGTTCTAAATACTGCAAATTAGCTAAAGGAGTTATATCGGTAATTTTATTATCATTTATATATAAATATTGCAAAAAAGGAGCATTGGATAGAGGAGTTATATCTGTTAGGTTATTACCAGCTATACTAAGGTTATTTAAATTTGGCATATTAGTGACAAAAGATATATCTCTGATATTGTTGTATCCAAGGCCAATATATTCTAGTTTAGTTAAGTTTGCTAATGGAGTTGCGTCAATAATTCTATTTGAATCAAAACTCACATTACGTAAATTTGAAGACTGAACATTCTTTAATGAAGATAAATCCGATATATTATTACTAGAAAAATATGCATTCCTTAACGGGATGATTGCTGTCAGTGGGCTAATATCGGTAATCCTATTACTGTAAGCATTAATATAGCTTAAACTAGGTAATCCCACTAATGGAGAGATATCACTAACTAAGTTATTCCCTATCTCTAAATCACGTAATCGTGGCAGATTTTTTAATGGGGATAGATCTGTAATTCTATTATCACGAACATATACCCTTGTTAGATTTGTTGCATTTTCTAACCCTGCCAAACTAGTAAGATTTGCTTCTTCAAGTTCAATTTCTGTTATACCCAGCCAATCACTTGCTGTTATTTCACCATTAGGTTTGTTTAAACGGTTACGTATCCAGTTTTCTAGAACAGGATCTTCTATTGCTACCAATGATTGTGGTTGTTCTGAATAACCAGCTTCGACTGTGGCTGAAAAAGAATAACTATAGAAAATTATAGTAATAAGTATGAAAAAAAAGGTATTAAGTGATCTCTGGCCAATATTTTTCGAAGCGTAGATGTTTATCATTATAACCTTATCAGTGAAAATGCATTAAATTTGTTTTAAACACTGTTATTATGCGGCGTTAAGCAATCCACGTAGTGTTTCTGCGACTGGTGCAGGGTTATCTATCTCTTCCATTTTGATAGTTTGATCACGCCCAATACCACTTGCTGCTATGACACTACCTCGCCCAGTTAATAATTCAAAAAAGTTACGGCTTTCAGAGATTGAAATTAATCTTGCAACAGGAAGTTCGGCAGTATTTAAAGTAAGGAACTTATACATTTGTACAACTCTTCTGTCTGTAACAGTGTAACTTAAGTGTAAGTTTCTTAGGTACTTCATTGTTCCTTTAAAGAAATAAAATAAACCTATAATTAAAATTACTGAAGGATATAGATAAGGAAGCATGGTATATCCAAACATATAAACTGCAACACATATTATTGGAAAACCCATAAACATTCTTGCAAAAGCAGGTTTCATGCTTGGACGTCTTTGTACAAGGACGCTTTCACCGGCAACTAGTGAAGGTGTGGGGAAAGCCGACATAAGACTGACATAAGTTCCAAACATCAAAAGGAATATTCCAACACCCATAAGAGAGAATGCAGCCCATTGAGGTAATATCTCTTCAATCCAGGAGTAACCTCCTCCACCTAGGAAAGGTGCTGAAACAAAGGCTGTTGCAATTAATCTTTTCAACATTCGAAATAATGCTTTTATTGCTCCTATTAAAACGCTCATTTGATTCTCCCATTACAAGTTTTTAAACATTATACATTAATATTAATAAATTATCTTCCTCTTGCCATTTGGGCAACAGTTCCCAAAAGAGTTATAAATATACCAAATATCGCAATAACTGTTGGGTCGAGTAGTGTGTTAAGGTCATTCAAACCCAAGCTGGTTGCCCATTCTGGGGTACTATCAACATTGAATAAAAACCCTCTACTGTTTCCTTCTTCTTCATAGAAAAATGAAGTTCCGTCTCCACCACCAGTATACCCAATATCAGTTCCCAAAAAAGTGGTTGATGTTTGATTACTATAATTTTGATTGTTCGTATATTGACCTTCTCCTACAATAACTTCTACTCCTCGACGTCGTAATTCATTTGCAATATTGTCATAAGAATTTTGATTAAGAGGATTGTTCATAATTTCTAATATAAGGCCACAACATAAACTTGGATTGTCATATAGAGGGCCTAAATCATAAATTCCATTATTGCTCAATATAATTTGCCCGCCATTTGCAAAGTTGTTTAATCCACGAAGGGAATCAACTCGAGATATATTGTTTTCTGGTGCAATAAATTCACGTAAATTATAAAGGTTGGTTAAAGCATCCATATGACTATCATCTATTCCAGATTGATAGACAATCAATGTTTCAAGGCTGCTACCTAGGTTGCCTCCAGTTAAATCCCATAAATTATTGTTATTTATTCTACTCATATCTAACCATCGTAATCGTGGGAAGTTACGTAACATTCCGATATCATAGATAGGGTTGTTAGATATATTTATATGCTCCAAATTATATAATGGCTCTAACCACCATAGGTCTTCAATGTTATTGTTTGATATATCTATTTCTGTCAAATTCATCAAAGTTTGAATACCTTCAAGACTATAAATTTGTCTCCCAGACAAATTAATCGAATTTATACCGCTAAGTGCATTTAAGTCACTTAACATGGCATAAGAAAATCCCACTTCTTGCATAATTGCTTGTTCTAATTGAGGATCTTGAAAGAAGCTACCACCGTTAAAAGTTGGGAAACCTATATTGTTATTAAAGTTTTGATTGTTGTTAAAGTTTTGATTACTGGAAGTTGTGTTATGAAATCCACAATTATTAGGATCTGGCATGTCATTGGTGTCAATTTTAAAACTTTGTACCTTTTCTTTAGATTCATCACTCAAACATTCACTGTTGTAAGCAAATCTTGGTTCTTCTCCTTCAACTGATATACCATCAGTGAAATTAGAAAGAGATGATAAGTCCGATATATCAGTTATTGAAGTGCCGATAATATTAAGTCTCCATAAACCTTCTTCACCAGAATCAGTGTTAAAAACTCCATTAGACATCCATCCTAGATTATCCATAGGCTCAATATTAAAGAGCCCTAGTTTCTGTACATTTTCGAGTTGGCCTAGAACTTCAAACAATTGATTTGCATCATTAAAATTATTGTCACCAATATTTAAGTCTATTATGTGTTTGAGATTTGCAGGATTCAAATTAAGGTCTGAAATATTATTTCCAAAAACATCAATCTTTTCTAGTTTCAATTCATATAATGGGGATAGGTCTCGTATACTATTGTTATTCAGCTTTAATTTTTTTAATTTCTTTGCATTCTTAAGAGGAGAAATATCAGTGATATTATTGTTTGGAAGCCTTAAGTTGGTAAGATTTGGTAGTTGTTCTATTCCAGAAATATCATATATGGAAAGATTATCTAATTCTAACCGAGTTATTTCAGCAACATCTTTCCTCAAAATATAGCCATTTTGCCCTAAGCCAGCTTCTTTCCTGATACCTTTTTCCAAATTGTAATCATTAAAGAGTACTGCGTTAGCTGGAGGCGTGGGTGTAGGTGTTGGTAATGGTGTGGGGGTTGGTGTTGCAAATTGTGGATATTCTATGAAAACACCACGACTTTCCATATTCCTTGCTACTTCAATAGACTCTGCTGTTAATGGGTTATCATACACTCTTATGTATGAGTCGTAACCAAAACCTATCATTTCTGCAAAACCAGTAATATCTCGAATTTGGTTTCTTTCTAATGTTAAAGAGTTCAGATATTGTAAATCGTAAACGGGTGAAATATCAGAAATTTTATTATCGAAAAGTTCTAGTCGTTCAATATAAGGAAGATTTTTTACAAAAGATATATCTGTTAGATTACATTGGTAGCATGTAAGTCCTTTTAAATACTGAAAACTTCCAGGAGAAACTAGATTATTTATTTGTTCGGTGGTCCAATTAGTGTTACTGATAGATAACCATTCCAAGAAGGGGAGATTTTTTATAGGGCTGTAATCGTTTAACCTCAAACCTGAAATACTAAGATCTTCAAGACCTGTAAGTTTATCAATTCCAGCGATATCAGTAATTTGTGTGCCATTGATATCTAGACGTTTAAGATTGAGCATAGTTGTAATAGGTCCAAGGGATCTTATACGCAGTCCGTCAAGATCAAGTCGTTCAATTGTTGAATTGGTAAGAGGTTGTAACATTTCAACATTATTGATGCTTGGATTTTCTGAAATCCCCAAATCTTCTAATCTATTCATTTCAGCTATTGGAGATAAGTCGCTAACCATATTATTGTTGAGGTATAGTGTGCGAATTTGAGTTCCCTTTAAAGGAGACAGGTCCGAAATTCTATTGTTCCATAAATAGACCCATTCAAGGTTAGGTATTTGTGCCAATGGAGATAGATCAGAAATAAGATTGTCTCCCAAATTTACGATTCGGATACTTGGATGTCCGATCAAAGGACTTAAATCTGTAATATTATTGTTACTTGCGCGAAGATTATCGAGGTTTGGAAAATACTCAATACCTGTAAGATCACGTATTCCTCTGCTTTCTAACTCTAGTTCATCAAGGAACATTAATTCTGAAGAATCAATTGTTCCACTCATTTTGCCAATTTGTTCACGTACAGCAATTTCGAACTGACGATCGGGAAAATTAACAACCTCGCCACTTGGCTGGGCGTGAACAATGCTCCCCGTATGCATATGGAAAAACAGTAATAGAGAAAACAGTGCGAAAAATACAAAAGTGATAATGTTCTTATCGTAAGTATTAAAAATATTCATATAATGGTCCATTTCTGTAGAACAGTTCTAAGTAGCAAATATACTACAAACATAAGAAAATTTGTAGACATAAAAAACCAGAGAACCGTAAGTAAACTAGGTGTTTAAGCTTTATTAGTGTAGGGGGCATAAAAGTAGGGCTGTTGATTCCCATAATTCTTCTTCTACGAGTTGTGAGGAATTATTGATTCTGTTTTCTATATTTATTGTAGCAAGTGAAGCACTTAAATATATAACAGCGGCTAACGATGGTGCTATTAGTGAAAACACAAATAAACTATACTTAATTTTCTCCATAATTCCCATCCGAACGATAAGTTTATATATATACTTTAATGTTTTTTATATTGTTTTACCACCTAATCTGTTGTGATTCTTTTTCCGGATACTGTATAATTCTTGTAGGCAACCATTAAAGTCTTGTATGTACTAGGCTATTAAGGAGATTAAACTATGGCAACAACCCGTGGAAATAAAAAGAAAACTACAGGAGACTTATATTCCGCTCCTGAACTTGCTAAGTTAGGTTTAACTCAAGAGGACTTACTTGAAATTTATTCCAATATGTTACTGATTAGAACATTAGATGAAAGAATATGGATGATGAATAGACAAGGCAAAGCAGCAATTGTAGCATCCTGCCAAGGTCACGAAGCTGCTCAAATGGGTGCAGTTTGGGCTTTACGAACAGCTCCAAATGCAGCTTATTATCCATATTATCGAGATTTAGCTATGGTAATTTCAGCCGGAGTTAAACCAGTAGAAACCTTGTGTGGATTTCTTGCAAAAGAAGGAGAACCATTTAGTGGTTCTAGGCAATTCGCTAACCAAGGAGCAATCCCTGAATTAGGTCTCTATAATTTTTCAAATGTCGTAAGCACTCAAGTTACTCATGCAGTAGGCCATGCTTTAGCTTCCAAAGTTACAAATGACAAAACAGTTACTATAACAACCTTTGGTGATGGTGGTGCAAGTCAAGGTGAAGTTCATGAAGCTATGAATTTTGCAGCCATTCATAAACTACCAATAATATTCTTCTGCGAAAATAATAAATATGCTATATCGGTACCAATATCTAAACAAATGGCTATCGAGGACATAGCTATTAGAGGCGCAGCCTATGGTATGCCGGGCATTGCAGTTGATGGAACTGACCCTCTCCAAGTTTTTAAAGTTATGAAAGAGGCAGTAGATCGTTGCCTTAAGGGAGAAGGACCTACATTGGTTGAAGCTAAAGTTGAACGATACATGCCTCATACCAGTGATGATGATGATACTCGTTATCGTGATATGTCAGAAGTAGAAGAAGCTAAAAAATATGACCCTTTAAAATTACTTAAAGATAAATTAATGAAAAATGGAATTCTATCTGAAGAACAAAATAAAGAATTCGAAAATGATGCGAAGAAAGAAGTTAATGCAGCAACTGAATTTGCTGAAGCAGCTCCTTTCCCTAAAGCTGACGATTTTTATGAACATGTTTACAGTGAGGAGTAAAGAGGTTAATTATGGCAATAAAATCTGTTATTGAAGCTGTACACGAAGCTATGCACGAAGAAATGATCCGAGATCAAAATGTGATAATTATGGGGGAAGACATAGGAGCAAGAGGTGGAGTTTTTCTAGCGACTCAAGGATTTGTTGAAGAATTTGGTGAATCTAGAGTTATTGACACCCCTTTAGCTGAAGCATCAATTGCTGGAATTGCAATTGGTACAGCAATTAAAGGTTTACGTCCAATAGCTGAAATTGAATTTGCTGATTTTATATGGCCTGCTGTCAATCAAATAATAGGAGAAGCAGCACGTATCAGATATGGAACAAAAGGTAGTGTAGGATTACCTATGGTTATTCGGGCTCCATATGGTGGTGGTATTAGAGGTGGGTTATATCACTCACAAAGTGTTGAAGCGTATTTTGCTCATACACCAGGTCTCAAAGTTGTTACTCCTTCAAATCCTTATGATACGAAAGGTCTTTTAAAATCTGCGATTAGAGATAATGACCCTGTTGTTTTCCTTGAACACAAAAAAACCTATAGGCTTGTACGTGGCGAAGTTCCAGAAGGAGATTATACGATACCTATCGGTAAGGCTGATATAAAACGGGCAGGTACCGATATTACTTTCATTAGTTATGGCTTAATGGTTCATTATTGTCTTGAAGCTGCAGAAATATTACAGGAACAAGGATATAGCGTAGAAGTTGTTGATTTGAGAACAGTTCGACCTCTTGACGCTGAAACAATTCTTGAATCAGTAAAGAAAACCTCTAAAGCTTTAGTGGTATACGAAGATAATAAAGCCCTTGGAGTAGGTGCTGAAGTATCTGCTATTATAGCTGAAGAAGCATTTGATTTTTTAGATGCACCAGTTACAAGATTGGCAGGCCCAGAAGTACCAGCTATGCCATTTGCTCCAACTTTAGAAGATGAATTTATGGTAAGTGCTGAAGATATTGTTGCATCAGCAAAAAAATTACTTGAGTATTAATATAAAGTTACAAGGAACAAAATATGTCAATTCAGATTGAACTTCCACATGTTGGCGAATCAGTAACAGAAGGTGTTATTGGTAAATGGCTAAAAAATATCGGTGATACAGTAGAAAAATACGAACCATTACTCGAAGTCGTTACTGATAAAGTTAATATGGAAGTCCCCTCTCCTTATAATGGTGTACTAACTGCCATTTTAGTAGACGAAGGAGCAGTTGTGCCTATGGGAACACCAATTGCTGAAATGGATGCCGAAGGTGTTGATGGAGGAGAAGTTTCTAACCAACCTGAAATTAAAGAAGAAACTACTGAAATATCCCCACCAGCCAGTAGTGCTGGTGTTTTTTTAAAAGATGTTAAACCAGTTGGACCTACAGGATCCGGAGAAGAACCAGAAATACCTCCAGAATTACTGTCTAAATTGGGAGTTACAGAAACACAAACCCATGAGAATAATAATGATAAATCTACAAAAGTGAGATATTCACCAGTGGTAAGAAAATTAGCTGCTGAAAAAAATATAGACTTATCTCAAGTTAAAGGCACTGGTTTAGGAGGTAGAGTTACTAAAGAAGATGTTATCAATTTCAATCCGTCAGCAGATATAATTGAACCAACAACAATTGAAAAACCAACTCCGGTTGTTCTTAATGCTCAAGAAGATGAAACTGTACTAAAACTAACACCGCTCAGACGAATCATTGCTGAAAATATGATTAAGAGTAATGAAATTCCTCAAGCATGGAGTTATCACGAAGTAGATGTGACTAATTTAGTAATACTCAGAAAAAATATTCGCCAACAATTTATTCAAAAAGAAGGTGTAGATATAACTTACCTTCCATTTGTCATTAAAGTTGTAGCTGATGCATTAAAATCAAACCCTCTTTTAAATTCTTCATGGGGGGGAGATAAAATTATTATTAAAAATCGCATAAATTTAGGTATAGCTATGGCTGCACCTCACGGACTTGTTGTACCTGTTATCCATAATGCTGATACTATGAGTATTGCAGGATTAGCTAAGTATCTTAAAAATCTTATTGATAGAGCTTTAGAAAATAAATTAACTCTCGATGATGTTCAAGGTGGCACCTTTACTGTGAATAATACTGGAGCCTTAGGCTCTATAGTTTCACAACCATTGGTAAACCCACCACAAGTAGGTATATTAACAACAGAAGCGATTGTAAAACGAGTTGTTGTTAACAAAGGCGGTGCTATGTCAATTAGAGATATGATGAATGTTTGTATGTCATTTGACCACAGAGTTGTTGATGGTGCTGAAAGTGGCAATTTTATGAGAGATGTACGAGATGGTCTTCAAAAACTTGGAGAAGACACCATAATTTATTAATCTAGTTTATAATTAGAGTATGAATACATCAGTTTGTGATACAAAATGGCTTGGTACTTTGGATTATAATACCGCTTTATCTTTACAAAAATCATTACATCAGCAACGTGCCAATAATCAAATCAATGATCAACTTCTTTTTTTAGAACACCGCCCTGTATTTACTAAAGGACGCAGAAGTAAAGAAGAAGATTTCTTAGAAACCCCATCGTTATTACAAACTATGGGAGCTGACATTATTGAAACTGATCGTGGTGGTGAAATAACTTTCCATGGACCTGGCCAACTAGTTGTTTACCCAATTATTTCTATTAGGCGCCTCAAAGGTCCTATTCAATACGTAAGAATGCTGGAACAATGCATTATCGAGTCTTTATACGAATTTAATATAAATTCCAATTGTATCGAAGGATTGACTGGCGTATGGGTAGGTGATAACAAAATTGCTGCAATCGGCGTAAAGATTAGTAATGGAATATCTCTTCATGGTTGTAGTATAAATCTTTCACCTGATTTGTCTTGGTATAATTACATTGTACCTTGTGGTATTAAAGATAAAGGCATTACATCTATAGAAAAACTAAATAAAAAAGCGCCTACATGTTTGGAGTTTGCTGAAATCTTTATGAAAAAATTTCAAACAATCTTTTTATTTGATTCATTTAATAAAATACTTACAAATAATCCTATCTGATATTGATGTCTACAAACAATATTTATTCTTTGATATCTGAATCACGTCCTATAATAATTGCAAAGTATGGAAATTCAGCAATATTTCCTGAAAACACATATGTCTCGTTAGAATCAGCTATACAAAACCATGCAGATATTATTCAAATCCCTGTCCAAATGTCCTCAGACGGATATTTGGTTGTTATTAATGAATTACATTTAGAAAATAAAACTAACGGGTATGGCCTCGTTCAATCAAAACCATTAGATTATTTAAAACAACTAGACTATGGTAGTTGGTTTGGAAAACAATTTAAAAACGAAAGAATTTTAACATTAGCAGAAGTATTAAAATTAATAGATTCTTATCTTCCTTTATCTATAGAGATTAAACCAAATCAAAAATCAGGAATCGAAGCTGCTATTGAAACCATTCTTTTACAATTTGATTCAATCAATATTCACGAAATATTTTCATCAGAACACAAATATTTGAAACGACTTAGTTATAGGAATAAAAATATTCCGCTAGGTTTGATTTATCAAAATCAGACAAGTAATGAATCATTGAGTTTCATGGATATTATTAATTGCAATATTGCTCATATTTACGAAAAAGATATTAGTGATGCATTCATTAGAAATTTGCATTCTGAAAATAAAATAGTCATTGTTGATATTGATAACAATAATAAAATGATCAATAAACTTATTAAATTAGGAGTTGATTGTATAGCTACAAATAATCCAGAGAATTTATATAAAATCATTAATATATGATAGGAAAATCTTTATAACTCTTTTATAATCCAGTTATTAACGATTCATTCAGACAGGTGAGAGATGAAAAGTTTAATTGAATTGCAATCGGTAGATTTGTTAATGGATTCCTGCCTTAAAGAGATTTCCTTTATTGAAAATGAGATTAATGATAATTCCCGTCTTGAGTCTATACAGACAAAAATCAATCAACTTAAAAAAAATATAGATATATTAAATAAAGCTTTGAATCAGTTAAATATATCAATAGAAACTAATAACAATAAAGTTTTAGCATTAGAAAGTCGTTTATATGGTGGTGAAATAACCAATAAGAAACAATCTGAAGCAACAGTAATTGAAATTGATTCACTGAAATCACAAACTACCGAATATGAAGAAAAATCAATGCAATGTATTATCAAACTAGAACCATATGAAAATGAATTGAAAAATACTTCTGTAATATATGAGACAACTAAAACTCAACAAAACGATTCCAAAACGCATCTTCAAAATAAATTAGAAAACCTATATACAAAACGTACAAATCTTCAAGAAGAAAAATCATATTTACTAAAAAATGTAGATAAAGACTATTTAGAAAAATATCTTACTATTAGAAAAAGAAAACCAAATGCTGTTGGATTAACTGAAAAAGGTGTTTGTTCTGCTTGTAATGTAAAATTACCTACAGGTGAATTAAATTTACTTAAAGAATCTAGTAGTATTTCCTATTGTAAAACCTGTGGGTCAATAATCTTTTATATATCATGAATCATTCAATAATAATTTGCGATTCTGAATCAAACAATTATTTGGACAAAAACAATGCTACGGTTTTTGCATTCAATAATTCCTCAGAATCTAACGATTCTTTGTTTTATAATACAATAAACTATATTCTTAATAATAAGGCTGTGACAACGTGTAGTATTTTTTTTCCATTGAATATAAATCAACTTTTTTGGGACTTTCTAAATTTATCTAATTTTCTTAAATGGACTGGTATAAATATTGAAACAAATATCTCAGACTCAATTTATGATGAATTCAACGATTATTTATCTGTTACAAAGAATAACTCAAGAAAATCAACCTTAGAATACTTTCAAAAACCTGCTAGTGAAGGGAAAGTACTTGGACGAACTCCATTCGGATATGTAAAGGACTCTAATGGGGGATATAAAATCCATTCAGAAGAGTCATTAATCGTGAAAGAAATTTTTTCATTATATGTTAAGTATAATTACGGATTAAGAAAAATTGCAGCCCATCTAAACAATAACGAAATAAGAACTAGAAAAGGAAACCCTTGGAATATAGCTTCCTTGCGTTTGATTCTTACAAATCCTATATATATGGGAACATATAAAAGATATCGATTTACAAAATTTTCTAATCATCAGCCAATAATCGAATCTTCAATCTATCGAAAAGCTCAAGATATTATGACTTCTAGATCTCCTTATAGAAAATTGCCAAAAAACGACTTTTTTTTATTATCGGGCTTAGCAAAATGTGGATACTGTAAAAACAGCTACGTAGGCGTGCAAAAGCATCAATATTGGAAAACGTATTCTTCTAGATTAAATAAAGGAACCTATAAATATTATAAATGTTTATCTAATCTAAATGAAAATATTTGCATGTCAGAGACGAGATCTGCTGAAAAATTTGAATCAAATATAATAAAGAGAATAATTCTCTTATTACCTATAAGTAATAATCTTTCTTCCAATATTTTCTATAAAATCTTTCAAAACTATTTAAAAGTTCATAATGTAAAAGAATATGCATTAGCACACCCTCATTACTCCATTACAGAATTGATATCTTTTGATTTTATTACCCATAACCAACATCAAGATCTGTTAAAACAGATATTAAATGCATGGAAATCAGACACTTTATTAACTTTTTTAACAGATATTTTTACTAAAAATTGGGAATCTTTAAAAGCTGAAGACAAGCGAATAGTTTTAGAACTCTTAGTGAGTTATATCAACGTTTATGAAAAACGAGTTCGTCTTTCAATATAGATTTACTTATTAATATATTTGATATATCATTATTTCTTCAAAGGATTAAGGAAACTAGGTGACTGCTACTTACTATAAGTAGAGGAAAGTCCGAGCACCATCGAGCAAAGTGCTGGGTAACACCCAGGCAAGGTAACTTGATAGAAAGTGCCACAGAAATATACCGCCTGCAGTAGTAGGTAAGGGTGAAAACGCGAGGTAAGAGCTCACGGTTCCTGCGGTGACGTTAGGAATTAGGTAAACCTCACTTGGTGCAAGACCGAATAGGGAAACATAGCTGCTCGAGTAGTTTCCGGGTTGGTCGCATGAGTATAATGGTAACATTATACCTAGATAGATGGTCACCACCTTAACACCAAAGGTACAGAACTCGGCTTATAAGTTCCCTTAATCCTGCGAATAATTTTTATAAAAGTTATTTATTTTATTATAAATATCTAGGTTTACAGGGCATTCTGTATTTGTTTCCTCCCCAAGCCTGATAACAGCACCACTAAGGGCATCTATTTCAATTTCTTTTTTATTATCAAGATCAATTTTCATTGAGGCTATCAAATCATCTGATTCATCAATAAGATATTGATATATAGATTCCGTAATACTCGAATCGTTCTGATAACCTTTTTTGATACCTATTTCTTCTATTTCTTTCATGCATTGTTTTAATATTTGATGAGTTTCATTATTTGATAATATTGACTTTATATTAGTATTAAAGGCGCATGTCATACCTGCTAAAACTGCGATAAAAAACCATTTCTTCCAGATTTCAGGTAAAATCTCTTTCGTTTGGGTGAAAGAGATTTTAGCTTTTGAAAAAATATCTACCATTTTATGTATTACATCATTTTGAGAAGAATCAATGCTACCGAATACCAAATCTACAACGTTTCCTTGTTGGTTAACATATCCAGGTTTCTTCATTTGTGCTTCAATATAGATTAGACCCGGGATGATAGTATGCTTACCAATTATTGATTCTAAATACCGCCAACTAGTTATACCATTTTGCAGACATAATATTTTTGCATACGGGTTTATGTACTTTGATATTTGTTTGGCAACAACATCGTTATGATATGTTTTTACAGTATATATAATAAGATCAGAGTTTTTTATTGATTCGATTGAATCTGTGGCCTTTACCGGCACAAGTTTTATGCCATCATTTGTTTCTAAATATAATCCATTTTTTTGCATAGACTCAAGATGGCTTCCTCTAGCAATAAGTGTTGCATTAACTCGTATTTGAGCCAATTTATGTCCAATATAACTTCCAACTGCTCCTGCTCCCATTATAGATATTTTCATTTTATTTCCTTTTTGGATTCGTTATTTTCCAAATTGTAGAATTGGATTCATCAGTTATTAGGAATATTTCTCCTTTTGAATTAACATCAACATCACGAATCCTTCCTATTTTGTCTTTAAGAATAATGGTTTCATTACTAACATTTCCATCAATAATACTAATTTTTAGAAGCATTTTGAATTTTAATGACGTAACCAACAAATCATTTGACCATTCTAGAAATTCGTCTCCTTGATAAAAGACTATATCGCTAGGCGCAATTGAAGGCACCCAAGATAATATTGGTTTTAAATATTCATCACTAAATGCTTTACCTGTGCCAATATGGGTTCCAATATAATTTTTTCCACCCCAACCTATATTATTCCAACCATAATTCGTATTCGGTAGGACTAATCCTATAAAATCTCCACCCTTAGCTCCATGATTACTTAAATACATATTTCCATTTGGAGCTAATGCCAGACCTTGAGGGTTTCTAAGGCCAATTTGAAATACTTCTGGCAAAGAATCTTTGTAATTGCTGAATCTAGCGGCATTTTTGCTCCCATTCAAATTGATTTCAACTACACTTCCTATATGATTTGCAGGATTTTGAGATAATTTTCCACTTCCTCTCTCTCCAATAGTGGCGTAAATATTATCTCTATTAATAAGTATTCGAGATCCAAAATGAGCCCCACTATTCAAATATGGGGAAGCTTCCAAAAGTATCTCGAAATCTTTTATTTCATTATACGGGGATAAAAATTCACCCTTACCAATAGCCGTTGTATATTTACCCTTATTATTACCAATAGTAAAACTGATATATAAATAATCGTTGTAATAAGCAATATCTAATAATCCTCCTTGCCCATAACTAGTTACAGGGATAGTATGATTTATTTCTGATACTGTATTATTTCTTAAATTAACTAATGATAATTTTCCGTCTTTTTCAGTAATTATTACCATTTCATCATCGATAAATTCCATAGCCCATGGATTATCGAATGTATTAGTTAATTGAATTTGTTCTAATTCTATAAGTGACTCATTAGTTATATACTCGCGATAATCGTGGATAATTGATATATCATTGCTATCTAGTTCAGCTTCTTGTTGACAACTAAATGTAAAGATAGTGCTCAGTACTATTAATATAATATTTCTCATATGTATTAGTATTTTGTCATTTTTACTATAATTATCATTATACACTTATATAGAAAGTTGAGGTTTAACATTAACTTAGACATTAATTCTATTAAAATGGAATTAGATAATTCTGCTATCGGTAATAACTTTATCTATTTAGATCAAACTACATCTACTATGGATATTGCACGAAAATATTCAAATGATTCGCGTAATGATGGTTTGGTTGTTTTTGCAGAGCATCAAACCAAAGCTAGAGGAAGACTTGGCAGAGACTGGATCAGTGCACAAAATCAAAACATTACTTTTTCTATATTAGTTTACCCTGATTCAGAAATGATTAATCAATTAACAATTGCTTCATCTGTGATAATTTCTCGCTTTTTAGAATCAATTAATTTGCTCCCACAAATAAAATGGCCAAATGATGTCTTAGTTAACAACCATAAAATTGCTGGTATATTGGTAGAATCACTTCATCAGGAAAATATACCTACTTCTGCAATAATTGGTATAGGTTTAAATGTTAACTTTTTTCCATCAACTGAATTAACAAATGGCAAAACAGCGACTAGTATTTTGCATGAACTCGGACATACAATAGATAGATCAATAATTTTAATTGAATTAATAAAACAATTTAATAGTTTTTATACTAAAGAACATTTGTGGGAATCGATATTTGAATATTGGAATCAACATTTGATAACATTAGGTCAAAATATAACTATTAAAACTAATAATCAAATTCAAATCACAGGTATAGCTGAATCTGTTAATCAATCTGGAGCTCTTAAAATACGAAAAGAAAATGGAGATATAGAATATATTGATTATGGCGAGATAATCTAATGATTATAGGAGATAACAATGCTAGATAAGCTTAATTTAGAAGGAAAAACAATTGTTGTAACAGGTGGAGGATCCGGTCTAGGGAAAGCTATGTCATTAGCACTAGCAGAAGCAGGTGCAGATGTAGTTGTTGCAGCTAGAAGACAAAACCTTATCGATGAAACCGCTTCAGAAATACAAAAAATTGGAAGAAGGTCTTTAGCAATAGTTACAGATGTAACCGATTCAAAACAAATCGAAAATCTATTTTCAATTGTTAGAAAAGAATTTGGTAAAATTGACGTTTTAATAAATAATGCAGGCATTGTTAGAGGCCAAACCCCCAAGCCAATATGGGAAATCACAGATGAAGAATGGAGAGAAGGAATAGATGTTAATCTTTCCAGTACTTTTTATTGCAGTAGGGCTGTAGCTCAAGAAATGATTGAACGAGGATCTGGTAAAATTATTAATGTTGCATCTGGATTAGGATTTAGAGGTGCTAATAATAACTATATGTATGGAGCTGCAAAAGGTGGGGTTGTTAATTTAACCCGAGTACTCACAAATAGTCTTTCTAGGCATGGGGTTAATGTTAGTTGCATAGTTCCTGGTTTTATAAGCACTGATGTTGATAGGGATCATAGATCACCCTACATTCCTATTGGCAGAACTGGTTATCCAGTAGAAATAGGACCATTAGCAGTATATCTCGCTTCTGAAGCATCCAATTATGTTTCTGGGAACTTTTTCACTTTAGATGGCGGTGGCCTAGCAGGAGGAATTGCCCCAACCGGCTTTTCACTAGAATCAGAAATTTCACTCTAATTTATAGGAGGACATATGTATAATAATAGTGGACAACAAAATTCAGGACATCTTTCATTACGTTCTGGAAACCCAGCTCTTTCTTCTAAAACATTTGAAAATGTTGAATACGTAGATGATAGGGTAATGACAATCGATGGAACCGTAAACAGAACAATTATAGCTTTATTCATCTTGCTTGTATCCGGTACATTTACATTTGTGTACCAAATCACAGCCTTTACATTTATTGGAGCTATTTTAAGCCTTATACTTGTTATCGCTACAATGTTTAAACCTCAATGGTCTCCTAAAACAGTTCCTTTATACTCTCTATTTCAAGGTATGGCTCTTGGTGGGATTTCATATTTATTTAACTCAATGTATGAAGGAATTGTTACTCAGGCAATAGTTTTAACTGCGGGTATATTTTTCTCATTATTACTTGCATATAAGTCACGACTTATTAAAGCCACTGAAAACTTTAAATTAGGTGTCGCTGCAGCAACAGGCGGAATATTTATCTTATATATGGTTAGTTTCTTTATGAGTATGTTTGGCGGGGGAGTTATGCCAATTATGGACATAACTAACAGCTCCATGATAAGTATCGGGTTCAGTGTATTTGTAGTTATTATAGCTTCTCTTAACTTAGTGTTAGATTTTGACTTCATAGAAGAAGCCGCTGAAAGAGGAGTTCCTAAGTATATGGAATGGAGAGCTACGCTTGGTCTACTTGTCACACTAGTATGGTTATATCTTGAGATTCTTCGATTGTTAGCCAAACTACAAAGTAGAAGATAATTTAAACGACTTCTTTTGGTAATTTAAAATTAACATTTTCTTCAGCATAGACTATATTCTGAATATTTGATGGTTTGATTTTTTCTATGACACCGTTAACTAAAACCTCTGGAGTAGAAGCTCCTGATGTAATACCGATAGAACTTTTCCCTTCTAACCAATCTAGTTTTACATCTTCTGGACCGTCAACTAAATATGCTTCAATTCCTCTTTCTGAAGCAAGTTCTTTTAGTCTATTGCTATTGGAACTATTTTTTGCACCGACAACAAGTACTAAATCTACATCGTCTGTTATTGAATCAAGGGCGTTTTGCCTATTCGTTGTAGCATAACAAATATCATTTCTAGTAACGAGTTTGGGAAATTTCTCCTTTAACGCTGAGATAATATTAGCTGTATCAGAAACACTCAATGTGGTTTGTGTAAGTGCTACCACTTTTTCCGAATTTGGAATGTTTAATAAGGGTATATCTTCGACACTTTCAACAAGTATTGTATTGTCTGGGGCTTCACCCATTGTACCAATGACTTCATCATGTCCTTTATGGCCAACTAAAAGAATAGTGTATCCATCTTTGGCATATTTAATAGCTTCGAGATGAACTTTGGTAACTAAAGGGCATGTTGCATCAATAATGTATAGATTTTTCTTTTGTGCTTCTTCCCATACTAGTGGAGAAACACCATGTGCAGAAAATATAACTGTTGAATTTTCTGGTATTTCTGAAATTTCTTCAACAAATATTGCACCTTTATCTTTTAACTCATTTACAACATGTTGATTATGGATAATCTCATGTCTTACATATATTGGATTTCCAATTTTTGTTAACGCAAGTTCAACAATATCAACAGCTCTAACTACACCAGCGCAGTATCCTCTTGGTTCGGCAAGTAAAATATCCATATTTACCCTTTGTTAATTATCTGATTAGTATATTGTTGTTTAATTGATAAGAATTAGTCAACCCAATCTCACTATCGGATGTAACTTCATTGACTGCAAAATATCATAATGCTAAACTTTAACATATTATTACATTAAAAATGAGGTAATGAAATGGTTAACGGTATCAGTGTTTCTGAAGTAGCCGCTCTTAAATTAAAAGAAGTTATGAGCGACGAAGGACAAGGTGATTCTTATTTAAGAATAGTAGTTATGCCTGGAGCAGGTGGTGGTGCTCAATATATGTTATCTTTGGAAGAAGATGTAAAATCCACTGATTCTATAATTGACGCAAGTGGAGTAGGTTTAGTAGTTGATAATGATAGTTTACCACTACTAGACGGCTCTGAAATTGACTATGTCGACGGATTAATGAAAAGTGGATTTGTTATTAATAATCCTAACTTTCTTTCTGAAGGCGGTGGCGGATGTGGCTGCGGTGGAGGCGGATGTGGCTGCGGTGGAGGCGGATGTGGCGCTGGAGCACAGGATGAAACTGCACAAGGCGGTGGCGGATGTGCCTGCGGTGGAGGCGGCTGCGGTTCCCATTAAACATAAAATCAAAAAGAGGAGTATAACTCCTCTTTTTTTTACCCATTCAAAATTTGTTTATTCTAATTCTGCTAGATATCTTTCAGCATCAATAGCAGCCATACAACCTGTACCAGCTGCAGTAACAGCTTGTCGATAGATCCAATCCTGTGCATCTCCACAAGCAAAAACCCCCTCTATATTGGTTTTTGTTCCATTATTCGTAAGGATATAGCCATTTTCATTTCTGTCTATTATACCGTCGAATATTTGAGTATTAGGTTGGTGGCCAATGGCAATAAACAAACCATTGATATCCAATTCACTTTCATCTGAAGTTGATAAATTATGTAATTTTAATTTTGCAACTTCTCCATTTTCATTAGCTAAAATATCAATAACCTCAGTATTCCATATAAATTCAATTTTCGGGTTACTCACCGCTCGTTCCTGCATTATTTTCGATGCTCTTAATTCATCCCTTCTATGTATGATTTTTACACTCGTCGCATACCGTGTTAAAAATAATGCTTCTTCCATTGCAGTATCACCACCTCCTACAACGGCAACTTCTTGATCTTGAAAAAAGAATCCATCACATGTAGCACAGGCTGACACTCCTCTTCCCATAAGATTGCTTTCACTCTCAAGTCCTAGTAATTTAGCAGTAGCACCTGTAGCGATAATAACTGAGTTAGATTTGTATGTGGTTTCTTCATCAACAGTTATTGTAAAGGGTCGATTATTAAAATCTACAGAACTTACTTCTCCAAATATATATTCTGCTCCAAAACGTTCTGCTTGAGACTTGAATTCTTCCATTAGCTCTGGACCCTGAATCCCCTTAGGAAAA
>CEOQ01289700.1_pt1 | contig 22361 bp, 14 predicted proteins | sample 361351 | NCBI WGS metagenome assembly CEOQ01 (sample SAMEA2619907, study PRJEB7988) | marine metagenome | biome: marine biome (ENVO:00000447); feature: deep chlorophyll maximum layer (ENVO:xxxxxxxx); material: "saline water (ENVO:00002010), including plankton (ENVO:xxxxxxxx)" | depth 60 m | reverse complement strand
TGATTACACAACCATAGGACAAGATCTTGTGGCTATGTGTGTCAATGATGTCATCTGCACTGGTGCTACACCATTATATTTCCTAGATTATATCTCTACCAAGAAAATAGATGCTAGTGTAGCAGATATTATGGTGGGCATCCTTAGAGGATGTGAGATAGCAGAGATGGAGTTACTAGGAGGAGAAACAGCAGAGCATTGGAGGCAGAGTGAGTATGATCTTGCTGGTTTCTGCACTGGTATTGTAGAAGAGAATGAAATACTAGATGGAAGACTGATCAAACCAGGTGATAAGATCATTGGTCTACCTAGTAGTGGTCTTCATAGTAATGGTTATACTTTGATCAATGATATGTTGTGGAGGCAGAAGATATATTACAGAGATCTGCCTGAGTTATTAACACCAACAACAATCTATTGGCCACAAGTTAAAGAATTAATGAATGAGATACCTATACTTGGTATGGCTCATATTACTGGTGGTGGTATACCTGAAAACTTACCACGTTGTTTACCAAGAGAATTAAATGCTGATGTAGAATATACTTGGGAAAGACCAGAGATATTCAATAAGATACAACAAGCAGGAGATATTGAAGAGAATGAAATGAGAAGAGTATTTAATCTTGGTATTGGATTTTGTTTAGTTGTGCCTAATGAAATCAATGATTTAGATGATAATCAAATTGGTGTTGTGACATTATAAGACCCCTGCTACGATGTAACAGGGGTCAGTGGGCGGTATTTAAACTGGACTATTCTGTTTTGTTTACCTTAACAACTCGCTGCATACTTGTCTGCAACTAGTCTCCGTACCATCATCGCAATCAATTAAGCACTCAAAGTAATTGTTGATCATATCATCTGTATGATTGAGCTGATCTTCTGATTCTTTCCAACTTGCTAGTTGATTGAACGAGATGATATTATGTCTGCTCATTTAACATTAACCTCACTAAGTGAACTACATAACAAAATGATTTGGGTACATCTTGTTGTTCCCTAATTCTACCACTATTTATGTCAGAAAACACTGACAGAGACTGAGTACTTAACCTCTTGTAAAGGGGTATTTATACCGAGGTTTACACATCCCACTACCTATGGTATAATACACAAGTGAATCAATCCTTTATTCAATGCACCTGATCCTAACGCTTATTTGTATCGGTCTCATTGCACTTGCACTAATTTATTCAATCATCCAACATTACAACCCGCATTGATTATGAGTTTTAGTAATAGAAAGTTAACAAAACATCAGATTAAAACACGATGGTATTATTGGTTTTGGTCTATTTGTGCGGTGGCGGTCGTCGGCGGTCAGGTCTATGTTGGTTCTGGCTACAGACAAATGTCCAAATCATTTGATAGAATCATAGATACAATTGTCGTCACATTGGAATTAGAAACAAATGGATACCCTTTCAGGTATGCACCACGTGAAATGCCATTGCACGATGATCATCCAATGGTAATTAAATGATCACTACACTGTTTCCATTCTTATTTGCCATCGCATTAGTATCAGCGATGCACTACACTTGGCCAATTAAATATAGACGCTAATGACTACACCAACAGAACGTTTACACAATGATATGCGTAAACAAACAGAATCATACGAGCAATTACTAGCAAGGTTTCGTAAACGCACCGATCAACTAAGCAAAGAGCAAGGTGAACTCGATGAAGCATACGAAAAATGGTTAAAACTTGATAGAGAATTGAATCGCCTTGAAGGATCAATTCAAGCAATTGAATACTGTGCCTATGGCAAATTGCCTGGTGACGGTAATCACGATGGAATGAAAGATCATACACCTAAAGCACACAATATGTAAAATGTGGGATTCAATTATACATTACAGAATCGCAACTCCTATCGTAGAGTTTGCAACCCTCGCCATTGGTTTAATATGGCTATGGGTATTACTAGGATACATTGGAGGCAATCCTAAATGACAATTACATACAGAGAGTTGATGACCAAGTTATCTACTATGACACTCGATGAAATGAATGAACCAGTAGATATGGAATGGTTAACAACAACAGTAGATACACCAATTACTTCTAACAGTGATACATTACGTGAATACTTCTCACCTAATGAATGGAAAGCAATTAAGGATGCAGTATCAGCAGAAGCACTATGTGCTCACGAAGATGATACTGAACCCTTCAATTCTGTTGCTAGAAAGATCAACAAACTCATAGACATACCTAATCAAATGGGTAACTATGGTCTGAATGATGTAGAAGTCTATGATACATTAAATGACCCAATGGGAGGCAATTAGTAGACATTACGCGGAATGGCACACTCATTGGTATCACTATGAGGTTTTCCACAACCCTGTGGAAAACTATTGACATACCTGTGGAAAAACTCTCTTTTTTTAAATGTTAAATAAATCAGAGTAGTCTGTTCTATTCATCGCTTAAGTGTGAGACTTTTAGGGATCTAAGCCCGAAGTCTATCGAAAAGTCAAGCAAAAAGCAAGAAAGTTAAAATATTGAAATATTGAGAAAGTCAAAATACTTAAAAAGTGAATATTTTAAGATTTAAGATTTAAAAGTATTGACAGATCCTTTAAATAGTGGTATTATAACAGTATCACAAAGAATTAAACAATGGCTGAGACTTATTCAGAGTTACCTTCCAGTGCAATTGAGTTTTTAGAGTTAGATTGGGATACAAATACTGTTAAAATAGTATATAAATCTAATTTAAATAAACAATATCATTATAAATGTGAAGACTTAGATGAATTTCAGTCAGCATTTATGACATTGTGTGGAAAACTCGAAGCAGAGCAAGATCGAGACGATGACGATCAAGTGGTCGAAGACATAACTGACACAATCGAAAGGGAGGATGCCTCAATCGGCAAATTCATCAACGAGAGACGACAGTTGGGCAATTTGAAAATTGACACAATCCTAACACAGCACGAGGATATGTTAGATAAGGGATGGGACGGTTTCGTAGGTAGCACAGTGCCAGAGGGAGCACTGGTCAACGTGGATATGGCAGGGGACATTGTAACAAATGTTGATCAAGAAGAAAAAACTCAGCTGCCCGTGGACAGTTGACAAAGTGGCACAAGGTTTGATGCAGGGGTGGGGTGAGCGTGTATAATTACAGTATGAGAAATCTTCAAATCACCGAAGCAGAAGAGACCGCCTTGGTCAACGCTCTGCTTTTCATCCAAGACCTCGGCATCCCTCCTCACCTTGAAGAGGATGAAGCGTTCGACTCCCTCTGGGATAAGGTCACGGATCCTGAACCCGCCGCATACTTCTAATGTACGGCGACCTCTACCCACCTCATTTCTACACCGATTTTGAACGAAACTCATTTCACCGAATTCTTCCCTCAACTCCAACAGAAGGGGTACACCCTGAGGGAGTGCGTCCACGGTCAAGGGTCAACGAAACCGACTCAGGAGATGCCAAGCATTTACACTGAGCGATATCCTGACCGCACCTACCAGGATTACGTGGCAGACATCCACGATTATTTGAACGGTCTCTAAGACCGTTCTTTTTTTATGCATACACTAGTACTAGTCGGGCGGCTGGATTTTATTAGGTGGACAGTTCACAAACTGGTCTTTTTTACAACAATCCTGTTACATTTGATTTCCCTACCCCAGGTGGGAATGTATAATAGGATCAGTTCACACGAATTCCTTATGCGCAAAGTTGATCGCAAAATGCTAGACGCAATTGAGTCAGGTCGCAACTTCTCAGGTGGCAACCGACTAGTCAAGCATAATGACGACGGCATCACTCAGGTCTATTTCCACGGGCACCGCATCGCGGAGATTGACAAGGGTCAAGCAATCTGGATCAACAACTGCGGTTATTGGACAGTGACCACCAAGCAGATTTTAAATGAGATCTGCCTACGCTTTGCAAACTCCTGGGTTTATCAGCGTAAGTTTGATTGGTTCGTTGAAAATCGTACCACCAAGCAGGTCACTGAGTATGTGGACGGATGGTTCAAACTTCCATTTGAAGAATACTACTCCGACGCATACTACGCCTAGAGCTAGCACGACCAGTTTGAAAACTGTCACAAGAGCACCCCACAAGGGGTGCTTTTTTTGTATAATTAAAGAGTACACAAGCGAGGCATTATGAGCACACTTCATCACGAGGCAATCATTGAGGGAATTTATGAAGACCTCGTAGAAGAACTCAGAACCGACTTGCTCTTTATGGCACAGGACCAAATTGACGCAATCGTTCAGGAACGCTTCGAGGATCTCTGCCAGTGATTGAGACCTACGAGTTCAAATGTACTATCGAGGTAGGACCAGAGGATGATGTCCAATGGTCACACCTACCCGAAGAAATTCAGGCATACCTCGACAGTGCATACTATGAGAACCAATCCAAGGTTCGCAAGTGGACAGTCAACAAACTGCCACAACCAATGCCCACTCGCTACTAAAATCGTGTATATTAAGAGAGTCCAAAACAGGAGACCATCTTGAACGAATTTGACACCGACGCTCTCACCGATTTAATTGATGAGAGTCTAAGGGATGAAGAACTGGTCACCCTTGACTGTGATGACTCAGTAATTGAAGCACTGATGCAAGAGGTCTTATGATCAGACTTGCAAACCGACTTCTCAAACCATTCAACCGCAAACTCGTAATTTTCAAGACCTATGCCTGAAACTCTCACCCGTCCCCAGTCAACCGAAATGTACAACGGTTGGACAAACTACGAAACCTGGAACGCTGCTCTTTGGATTCAAAACGACTCATCAAATTTTGAAGTCGCTTTTGGTTGCACCTCATATGCACAGTTCAAAGACAGAATCGGGCAACTAAGAACTGGGGACGGCGTAAGATGGGATGACCCAAAGATCGACACTGAAGAACTAGACGAGATGCTAGACGAATTCCACGACTAGCAGACAGTCTACAAAGTGTCCACCATAGCCCCCACTCTCACGGGTGGGGGTTTATAATTAAACTATGTTCACCCAACACTCTATGATCTCAGGCAACGGTTATCTCTGCTCCCCCAATATGGAGGATTTCTGCAAGCGGATGGTCCGCCAAGAAATCGAGCAAGAGCAAATCAGATCTGAAATCAGGCAAGGTCTAAGACCTGCACCATCTCACCAAGACTGGGGAGTTTGGAACATTTCAGACAGACACTAAAATGCGAATTGCTCTTGCTTCTGTCGTTTTGGTTGTCGGGGTAATCCTCGGCAACTCCGTTATTTCCAATTTTCAGGAAATGACAGAAACCAGAAACGACAAACTTTGCCAAATTGACCAATCCTTCTGCCAATGAACACCACGATCCGCTACTGGACCCCGTACACTCAGCAATGCAAGTACGCAAGTTTTCCAACTTACGAGCAAGCACTGAAAATGATTGAATTCTACCTCAGTTGTGGGGTACGGGCAGAGGTCAAGATCTAGGACAGTGACCCCTCGGACAGTTAACCGAGGGGTTTTTTGTATGGAAATCGACGCAATGCAATCTATAACGAACCAAACGAGAGAGAAAAAATATTTTGCGTGAAAAAAATCGTCTATATAGAAAATCGCCCTTAGAGTTTCTATGGCTAAGAAAACTTATTGGACAATTGCAGCACAACACAAAGGTAGTGCATTATCGTCTGGTGTGATATACTGGAGACAAGATTCGGTCTGGACAAAAACGAAAGACGACGCTCATCATTTTCGCAGTGCAGCGACGGCGGAGAAAACTTTGCCAGATATCCAAAACCTTCAACCCGAAGCATATGTCCTCAAAGTCAACCCAAACGCCCTCTGATAATACCAAGTGGTATGAAGAGGTAATCAACGAACTTCAACCGACACCTAATACAGAGTTAGAGAATCAAGTACAGGTTCTTATAAGGATGGTGGCGGAAATGGGAGAAAGGATTAATAAACTTGAGAATATGAATCTGTATTATAAGAAGCCTGGTGGAAAAGAGCATATGAAACTGGCAGATTATCTCCATACTGTAGAGGAACGGTTAAATAGTATAGAGATAAGGCAAGAACTTGACGTGTAATTGGCAAGCAGGTTTATCAATTAGTAGTCCATATGGGTCACCTTTTTCGTATGACGCTAGTGGATCGAATACTGCTGACAATGTATTAGGAAGTAATAACGACGAAATATATTTTGAGTATCTCTTTACATTAAACATTGTTACCTGTACCGATCAGGTAACTTGTCAGACTTATGCACCTGCAAGTATAAGGGTTACTGGAGAAGAGCAATATTTTACGTTATGGATATGCGATAGCACAACTAGTCGTATATCAGTGCGTAATGCATCAGGGCATTTTAAAGTAGGTGAAACAATTACTGCAGCCAATGGTGCTACAGGTACAGTAAAGGAATGGCATAATTTTCGAGAGTCAAATGGGTTAGATATCATAGAACTGGATAATCCCTCTGGTAATTTTCCAGGAGAGACAGTAACTGGTTCAGATACGAGCGCGACCGCCGATTGCGTGGCAGGGTGGTTCGATACCCCTGGGAGTCAGATAGTAGGAGGTCAACCAGTAACCACAGAACCCGTAATAGCGTCGTTAAGTGGGTTTTATGCTTACCCTAAGAAAGTATCCTATACGAAGTACCTAAAACCAAAATGTGATACCCTTGTAGACGTTTCTGGACCTGTAGGAGAATATGGGGATGCAGAGAAAGGGGTTAGAGATTCCTTTGGTACTAATTCTAATAACTGTGAGTTTAAATCTCTAGGACAAGAGACTATCGATGCCTATAAGGACGTTTGGGGTACAACCGAAACAGCAGTTAGTAGAGAATCAACGTGGCCTGTTGCTGCTAATACAGGAATTTACATAAAACAACCTATACTGGGAGTTGACAGTGATGGTGTAGAGATCGAATTAAAAAATAAAAAGAACGAAAAATTAGAGAAACAACTAGGAAAAGCATTTGATGATTTCTTTGATCGTATATTAGGGTGTGATGATAGAAGATTTAACTCTCCTCAAGACTTCCAACAGCAATGGGAGCAAGTAACTGATCTAGTTGATACAAAATTCCAACGTGATACTATTATAGAGAATACAGTAGACGTTGGTACAGCAATAACAGATCTTCCTTTAGAGCCTGATGTGGGTGATCAGGCAGAAATGTACAGGGAGATGAGGACATACCACTGTCAAATGAAGAATGTAATTGATAATGCTATAGCAATAAGTGAATTTACCTCAGAGGTAATGAACCAAAGTAAGACTATAGTGCCTAGTGATTGGTTTGTAGAGCAAATGCAGAAGTGGAGTACCCACGCTTTCCGTACTGTACCCCCTGCTGGAGAGAAGTTGAAGTGGAATATCTTTGAATACATCCCTCATAGTAGAGGAACGCAGACATTTCCTTACACAATAACAGGTACTTGGTACTGTTCAGACATTGCAGGTACATATGTTGGGCAAGGTTCGTCGTATACTTTCACTGTTCCCCTTGTATTAAACTCTAATTGGGACACTTATAGAGATTTACTAGCAGCAGCAGTGGATGCACAGGGTAATCCAGACGGTGATGTTAAGGTTGCACAGATAAAAGAGTTCATAAATCCGTCTGAAGTAGAGGTAAAGATCTTCGATTACGACGCAAAAGACTTTCCAAGCTTCGGTTACCTCGAATTAAACAACTATACTTACGTCGGAAGAGGTATTTCTGAGATAACAGTGCGCAATCCTGGGTTAGGTTATATGAATATGCCTACCGTTTCCTTCTCTGAACCTGATTTAGTGGGTGGAACACTCCCAACAGCGGAAGCAATTATCACTGGAGGGCGTATATACGGATATAAAATCCTCACAGAGGGTAGTGGATACGTACAAGCACCCATAATTACCGTCTCTGCACCCGATCCTGTGCTCACTGGTACGGGTAGTTTGCAATTAGGTAGTCCTTATGTACTCAATGTGACCTTTGCAGAGATAGAAAAGATCTTCTTAGGGGTAAAAGTGATCGATGATCCCGCTACAATGACGGAAAATGAAGTTTTAAGGGTGATTCCTGGCGTACCTTTCGCTGCAACAGGCGATGGAACCACCTCATTACTCGTAAATAGCATACTCTTTACTGAAGAAGGGTTCGATTTAGACGATATTCAAGCAGATATGATCATTGAAGGCACTGATGACACCGCTTTAAGGGTAGTTGCAGTCGATATGCTCAATAATATCATCACTACTAACAATGCAGTGCCTGTTGGTAACTACTCATTGAACACAAAATTGGCAATTCAGCTGAATAATCCCGTTGATGTGACAGTTGGGAACGCAAATTTGGTATTTACGGCACCTGAGACCGCTACTGCGACTGCTTATACCCGTATGTACCTCCAAGCAGAGTCAGGAAGCTCCTATGAATATGGTGGAACACGTGAAATTGCGCATTATGATGGTGTAACTATTGCAGAAGACGGAACAGTTACCCTAAATAATGTGTTAAGAGAGCGCAAACAGACGACTGCAGAGCAGCATTTGCGTGATGACCATACTTTCTTACACATTTACGTATAATGTCAGCATTTGGACTAACAACTGGAGTGTGTACTGGTCACGGATGCTGGCCACCTATGGGTTATGCACCCTCTCCAGTCACAAATGTGCAAGTTACGAAGCTTCCACCCCTTGTAAGTACTCAAATTCGTAATGTACACTGTAAACCGTGCGGTAAAAACCCTGCGTGTCACCCTGGAACTGTTTCTGTAGGGTGTGCAACGGTTATGTGCGGTGTAGCAGCACCTTCTACTCCAATGCCAGCACCTAAAACAGGTGATCCTGACACTGATGCTACTCTAGCGAAGCTTGCACCCAAGTATTGTGCGTCTAGATTGCCTCCTGCGAAGATCGGAACTTCAATAAGTTGCGGATCAAAGGTTGCGGTAGGTGCCCCTAATGTGCTATTATGCTCTGGTGGGTCAGCAGCGAAGATGGCAGCGATTGCAGCAGCAATAGCCGCCCTTGGTGCTTTCCCTATCCTCTCAATTCCATCAATAGGAGGCGGAGGAGGACCAGGAAGTCAATCTCCTGGTGACAATTCTGTTACTGATTGTGATTAATGGCACTTTATTCTAAAACAAGTCAAGACAAACCCGAAGCTCCACCTAAAAAATCCCGTCAAGGGACTGGAAAGCATACTAAGTATGCAGCAACCTCTAGAAACCACGCCAGAAAGCGTTATCGTGGACAGGGGAAGTGAGTTATCAAGCATTACACTCTTGGTTGAGGATTGAGGATAGCCCTGTCGCAGGACAGGGACTATTTGCTGCTGAAGATATACCTTCAGACTTTCCTTTAGGACTATCTCACCTTGTTGTAGAGGATGTAATCTACAGAACACCCTTAGGTGGGTTTATAAATCATTCTGATGACCCTAATTGCGAGAAGTGGAAGGAAGGTGATAAGTACTTTGTGAAGACAATTAAGCATATTCACAAAGGTGATGAGCTGTTTTTGAAATATACCTTTTACGAAGTCGCTAAATAAAGTCACGAACTAGTGATTTCGTGCATAAATGCCCAAGGCAGTCGATTTTAAGGACGTATCCATATCATTGGGTATGAATCCTGTAACTGAAGACATACTCGTCACCACTGATGAAGCAGCGGTGAAGAGATCCTTGTATAATATAATAATGACCCGTAAGGGTGAACGATTCTTTAAACCAGATCTGGGATCTAATATCGTAGATCTTCTTTTTGAACCATTAGATTCTGCAACTGCTTCATTGCTGCAGGAAGAAATTGAGTATGTTATCGTAAAGTATGAACCTCGGATTAAACTAATTCGAGCAGATGTTGAGGCTAACTATGATAATAATGGTTTTGATGCTGCTATATCATTTGAGATAGTCGGAGTTGAATCCGATGTCCAAGTTCGTGAAGTTGAATTCTTCTTAGAACGAACACGCTGATGTCCTACGTACAAGTTGCTGATTTAGATTTTAATCAGATCAAAACATCACTCAAGGAGTATCTTCGCTCTAATAGCGATTTTACTGATTACGACTTTGAGGGTTCGACTCTTAGTACCCTGTTAGACGTACTCGCCTATAACACTTACTATACAGCGTTTAACGCTAATATGGTAGTTAATGAGGCATTCCTTGAATCTGCGACTTTGAGGGACAATGTGGTGTCTCTGGCTAAGCAAATAGGTTATCTTCCTAAGTCTGCTGTAGCACCAACTGCTGTTCTTAACATTAATGCTGATTTTAGTACAGAAAACAGTATACCTTCGATCATAAAACTTCCTAGAGGGTCACAATTCCTTACTAGGATCAATGGAACCACTTATTCTTTCCTTACAGACAAAGATCACGTCGTTGGACTTAATTCTCAGGACATTGCTGTATTTGAGAACATAGAAGTTAGGGAAGGAAATTACGTTTTAGAGACTTTCACCTTTAATGCAGGTGTAAATCAAAGATTTATTTTACAAAACTCAAATATAGACACTACTACACTAAAAGTAGTGGTTAGACCTACTGTAGATTCTACTTCGTCGGTAGAATATCGCTTGGCAGAGAGTATAATCGGTTTTGATGGTACATCACCCGTATACTTCCTACAAGAAGGCGAAGATGAACGCTACGAAATCATTTTTGGAGATGGAATATTAGGTAAGAAGTTAGAAACTAACAATTATGTTGAGATTACCTATATTACTACCAATGGAGCTGCAGCAAATGCTGCTAAAGTCTTCTCATATGGTGCTGTATTAGAAGATTCTACTGGTGGTAATGATTATGCTCCTAGTGTAACTATTACGACTGTTACAGCAGCAAATGGAGGTGAACGACTTGAAACAATTGATTCAATTAAGCGAAACGCTCCACTCTTTTTCAATGCACAGAATAGAGCAGTTACCGCAGATGACTACGAATCCATTATCCGTCGTATTTACCCTGCGGTTGCTGACATTGTGTGTTTCGGTGGAGAAGACGCTAGCCCACCTGAGTACGGTAAAGTCAAGATCGTTATAAAACCTCAATATGCGAGTGCTTTATCACAATATACAAAAAATCTGATTTCTACAGATCTTAAGAAGTACGCTGTAGTCTCAGTTACACCAGAAATTGTCGATCCTTCAATAATATACGTTGAATTGAACTCAAACGTGTATTATAACAAGTCGTTAACGACTTTAAACCAGTCTGAGATAAAAGCAGCAGTAATTTCTGCTCTTGATGGGTATAGAGCAACCTCAGACTTAGAGAAGTTCAATGGTAGATTCAAGTACAGTCGTATTGTTGGTATTATCGATGCTACTGATCCTGCGATTACCTCTAACGAGACAGATATTAAGCTACGTAAGGATTTCATACCAGTATTGAACACGATTACTGAATATGAGATTTGTTATCAGAATGTTGTAAAGAGTGGATGCTCTAATCCCTCTGTACAAAGCAGTGGATTTGTTGTAGCAGACTATCCTAGTGATGTTGTTTACCTTGCCGACGATCAACAGGGTTCTATTTACCTTTATAAGATCGATCCTACGACACAAGACCGATTTGTCCTAAATGCGCAACAGGGAACAATCGACTATGCCAAAGGAGAAGTAATGTTGAATCGGTTAAATATAATCAAAGGAAGTTATAGTGATGAGAGGATAGAACTTCGTGTTCTTCCAACCAACAAAGACATATATGCTTATCGTGAAGCATATTTAAGTATGGATCTACAAAGTAGTGTATTCCTTATTACTCAAGAAGCGTTAATCTAGTAAATGGCAGGTCCGAATCTAGCAGCACTGATTGAAAGTCAGCTTCCTGACTTCGTTGTCGAGGATTATCCCCTCGTAACGAATTTCCTGTCGAAATACTACGAAGCTTTATCAATTAGTGAAGGTCCACAGGACATTATCAACAATTTCGAGAAATATCTCGATGTTGATACCTTTTCACCTGAGGTTTTGGTTAAAACTGCAAATCTGCAGATCGAGATTCCTTTAGGAACCGCCAAAATCGATATTACAGTCGATACGACTGATGGATTCCCTTCAAAGAATGGGATGATAATGATCGATCAAGAAATTTTCTTGTATTCGACTAAAACAAAGACAAAATTCCTGAATTGCATTAGAGGATATAGTGCAAAGACGAATGTAGGTGATTTATACAGTCCAGTTAAGTATCTGGATAGTGCTGCAGCAGAACATAAGGCATATGCTAAGGTTAACAACTTAAGCAACCTTCTTTTGGCTGCTTTAATCAAGAATTACGAAGAACAATATACTAGTGGTTTCCCATATCCTTATTTGAAGGATGAAACCAACAAAAATCTTCTTGTTAAGAAGATCAAGGACTTTTATAACGTTAAAGGTACTCCGCAATCACTGGAATTCATTTTCCAGATGCTTTTTAGCGTTAAACCTGATATCATCTATCCAAAAGAGAATGTCTTTAAGAATTCCGAGTCTGGATGGAACAGTAAAGAGTTATTAGTCGTAGAAGTTATATCTGGTGACATTAGAAAGATAGTTGGTAATGAAATAAGACAAACACCTGATCCATATAACCCCGAACTTACTGCAGCAACTGCAATTATCGACAATATAGTCGGTGAGCCTTACCAAGGTACCTTACAGTACACTTTAACCATTTCACCTGGTAGTAAGAAGGGTACTTTTGCTATTGCACGTCGTTCATTCTTAATGAATGACCTTTCGGTTAATGCTGGTGAAGGAGATCGCATTGATGTGTTCTCTACGGTTGGTTTTCCTGCAAGAGATGGTCGTGTAGTCATTGGTAACGAAGAAATTACCTATAGTACTAAGACTGCGACTCAATTTATCATTAAAGAGAGGGATGCTGTTAATACAGACAACAAACAGAACTACTCTCACTCTAAAGGAGTACGTTGTTTCACTAAAAACAACTTATCTGGTTTTTATCTTGATAATGGTGTTGAAAGAGAAGTTGAACTTCGTATTTACGGTTTGGTCTCTGGTTTGGCTGCATCTGGTATCGAACCAGAAGCAAGTGCTGGTCTAGAGTATGACGAAACAGCAGAAAGTTACTTTGATGTTGCTGCAGGAGGCATACCATATGTTTCTTTCAACAATATGGTTGAATTTAAGGATTCTGGATTCCAGGATGCCTTACCACTGTCTAATGAGTGGATTATAAACCAAGATCACTCTAAATTATCTGCTGCAGTCCCAAATAACGTTGGTACTAACAATATTAAGGATAAAATTCTTTCTGACGTTACTGCAATCTACAGAGATTCAAAAAATTACTATATTGCGTCTTCTGGGTTCCCATCATATGCCGTTGGACCATTCGACAACACTGCAACCCCTGAAGACCAAGAACATCTTAAGATTTTACCTAGAAAACCCATAAATGCGAGTGCAAAGCAAATTACAACTTCTAATGAAGTTGGATTATTCGTAAATGGTGTTTCTTTGTTGAATCACAAGTCTAGCAATGGACTTGATTTCGGAAAAGTAACAAAAATCAATATTATTGACGGTGGACGTAATTATAGTGTTCCACCTACTGTTATTGTTGATGGAGACGCTACTGCTACTGCAGAAATCAATGGAATTGGAGAAGTAACTGCAGTTACTGTCACAAATACTGGTAGTGGGTATACTTCAACTCCTGATGTCACATTTACCTCTGGTTCAGGTGGTCAATTCACTGTTTTAGTTTCTCAAGGGCAAATTGAGAACATTTATTTGTCTATTGATCAAAATGCACAGATAATTGATGCAGGATCCAATTATACCGAAGCTCCTGACGTTTTCATTAGTGATTCTAGTGGAAAAGGTAAAGGTGCATTCTTTACTTGCCAAATTGACCCTACTGCTGGTGTAATTATTGGATTTACCAAACAATCAGGTGGATTTGACTATCAAGAGGCTACAACTACTATTACACTCCTTTCTAGAGCAAGATCTGCTACTGCTACTGCAGAATTGACTAGATGGCAGTACAACAAGTACTTAGAGATGAGTGTTGACAATGGTAACGCTGCTGGTGTTGTAGATAACGCAAATGACCCTGCTTATGGGTTTGCCTACGGTCATATCATTGCTCCAACAAGTTTAAAGATTCAAAGACAAGATAATGTAGATGGACAGGGTAACCCGCTAACTAATAAGAGTCATTCCCCTATATTGGGCTGGGCATATGACGGTAACCCCATTTATGGTAGCTTTGGCTACGACGATCCATACCAAGATGTTACTGCTGCGAATCCTACGATCAAACGGATGGAATCCAGCTGGAGAATTAAAACAACTAGAGGATCCGACGCACCAAGCGAAACAACCTACTCCTTAGGTCGTTTTACTAACGATTTCGAGTTTGTAGAACGTCTAGGTGATCTAGATGCTAATAATGGTCGTTTTTGCACTACACCCGAATTTCCAAACGGTGTGTATGCATATTTTATGACTTCAGACTCAAATGAGGCACCTACTTTCCCATATTCGATCGGAGAGGCATTTTACAATGTTCCAGTCGAGGAAAACTGGAAAAGTAAGTCTAGACAGTCTGAATTGCCATCTGGAGTCCGTAGAAAGATTGTAAACGCTTCTGAGGGAGTTGGAGAACTCTTAACTTCCAGAATTAGCGGAATTGAGTATGGACCTATTACAAATGTCGAGGTTCATCAATCTTCTTACAATTTCACGAATGAAGATGTTCTATATGTCGATAATTCCATTAATGACAATGGAGATGGACTTTTTGCGGCTGTAGACCAAATTCAAGGTCAAACAGTTGCTTCTTTGTCTTGTAACACTCCAAAGAACAATTATTTCACTTGTGACACAAATATCTTCCTAAATCACAATGCTACGATCACTCAACCGTTTACAGGAGCAACTGCAACGGTAATTGGTCTAATTGAGGAATCTGACAAGTTTGTTGTTAAGAATGTCACTGGTACATTCGATTTAGTTAATACAATTCAATCTGACACTGAAATCTACAATTTAACCTTTGATAATACAGTTGTAGCTTCAGTTGGAGATAAAGTAATATATCAAGTACAAGATGGTGGTGTTGCTCACGAAGCAGCAATAGGTAAGGTTCTGCGTAACGTTTTTGATAAAAATACCGTTATTGTCGAATTGCAACCTGCTAACCCTAGTTTATTGACATCTACGGATAATCAGGGTAACACAATTACACTTCCATCCGATCAGTACGTTGATATCGGATATTTCGCTACAGGCAACGGTATAGCGTTAGGATCAGACGCTGCGACTATCGTTAACGTTAAATCATTATCTAAAGGGTTCAAATTATTAGATATTGAGGATAACATTGCCGTCCTTAGGACATCAGTCGAAAAACACGGACTAGCAGTAGGCGATGAAGTTATTGTCACCGTCGAACCAAATGCTGCTATTGCCACTCAGACATATGCAGTAGAGACTAAGAAGTATCATACTGTCCAACTACAAGAACCCACCAAAACCACTAGTATTAATGGTTCTGGGGTAGCAAGACTTCAATTAGTCAACTCTGGACAAGGATTTACTGCAGATGCCACTTTCCAAGCTGTCACATTAACTTCTACATCTGGTTCTGGTACTGCTGCTACTGTAGATGTTACAACAGATTCTAGTGGTCGTGTCGCATCCTTTACTATTGCTAGTAAGGGTGATGGATACAAGTATGGAGACACCTTAACAGTTACACCTGCTCAGTTGGGTGGAAATGTTGGTGCTCAGTTATGTACATTCTTTGTAGATGCTGCAGGATGTGCTAAGAATGATACTGTTATTACTGTTCTCAATAGTACAGGTATTGCTCAAGGTGATATCCTTAAGATTACTGATGAAATGGTACAAGTTACCAATGTGACTGGTCAATATCTAACTGTTAGCCGTGGTGTTAATGGTTCAGAGGCAGATGACCATATTGAAGGTGTTAGTGTTGAGTTAAGATCGAATTTCTACAGATTTACGAAGGATGCTAATATTTCCTTCTCTAACAACACTGCTTATATCGATAGTTACGATGCAGATACCCATAAACTGATTGTATACTATACAAATGAGATTGATACTGAGATAGATGCAACTTCAACCTTCTTGGATGGTAGTACACCAGCGAGACAGGTTGCTATCACTAGTGTTGAACCAACAGACCTAAGATTTAGATTTAAGAAGGATGGAACTCTAGAATGGTTCCGTAATATCAGTTTAGACGTACAAAAAACGTATCGTTACGTTTTCGATACCAGTGATGCTTCATTAGTAGATAGAAACCTTAAATTCTATGAAAATGTTTATAGAACGACAGAATTAGTTCAGGCTTTTGAATCAGTAGAAAAACCAGGTAATTCTGATTCATATACTTCATTCCAATTGGGTTATGGTATACCTATTGATGGTGTTACTTGGAATAGTACACCTGTACTAGATAGTCCAACCAAAATTTACTATGGAGAGGTATCTAATAAGATTAATAGCGAAGATCAGTTCTTTAGTCTTGTAGAAGACCCATTTGCAGGTAAGCACGCTGTATTCTATGGATATGAGTACGAATTTGCTTATAGGCTAAATTCTGTTCCTCAGAATGAAGGATTTACGAATGTACAGTATTATACCGACTCTCTATACGCTGTAGGAGCGATTAAGAGAGTTAAAGTCATCTCAGGTGGTAAAAACTATACGATGCCTCCTCAGATCCCTGGAGTGTTCTTAAACAAGCGTTTTAGAGGCGATTTTACTCCAGTTATCGAAAGTGGAAGGATTACTTCAGTCACAGTTGGAAATACTGGTCTGAATTATTCTAAACCCGTTGTTTTACTCGAAAATGAAGGTGATGGAGTAAATGCTGAGTTTAATATCGAATTAAGAGCAGATGGTAGCGTAAGTCGTATTATTCCGACTAATGAAGGATCTCTTTACGATGAGAACACTACTTTGCGTCTTTATGAGTCCGATGTTAAGTTATTTGCTCACGGAGAGGATATTGGTAAGTTAGCAACCCTAGAAATCATTTCTTCGGGTAAAGACTTCAATAATGACCCAACTTTGATTCCTCAGGTCAATCCACCCATTGTAATGACTCTAAAAGATATGCCAGACAAGGCATTCTTGAATGGAGAGCTTATTACCCAAAGAAGTGCTGGTGGAGACTTACTTGCTTCGGGTAGAGTCGATTATTGGATTGATGGAATGAATATCCTTCGTTTGAAAGGATTATTCGGAAAATTCGTTCAAGACCGTCCACTTTACGGTGCAACACTTCGTAGTACCGCAAATATCCAAAAAATCTTCGTTGCGAACATAACTCCCGAAATTGGACCTACAAGTACTTCAGTTGGTTCATATGGAAGTGATAGAAGCAAATTAAGTGCTATTTCGCAGAAAATTCAAGATGGAGTCTATTATCAAGATTATTCTTACGTAGTTAAGTCTACAGTCTCAATTAACGACTGGAGAGACTTTGTTAAGACATTTACCCACCCTGCTGGATTTAACCTCTTTGGAGAGGTCTTAATCGAATCAGATGGTGATGGAACGCAACCAGAGACCATTGACACCCCACAATCGGGTATTAAGGATAATGGCTTCGGTGCTGTTATGAGTATCCTTGAACCAGGCGTTTTAGGTGTTCAATCTGCTCATAAGTCAAGAAGAATTACACAATCCCACGTTAGAGTTGATTCTTTCGAGAAACAGCGTGGTCAAGGTACTATTAACTATAGTGAACAGAATAATGTTGAGATTGAGGTATTTGACCTTGATATCTCACCAGATTTCGATGGTGCAGTTCAGGTGGACGGTACCATAACTGGCACAAAGACATTTACTCTGTTTAAGAAAGATATTAACGAGATTCTATCTCCATACAGAGCACAGCAATTATTGGTCACTTTGGATGGTGTTTTACAGGATCCAGATACTGCTTATACTATTAGTGGATCTACGATTACATTTGCTGAAGCACCATTAGGGCCATATACAGATCCTAGTACTGGCATATTTGTACCAGGTGTTACGTTTTATGGCAAATCATTAAGGTTCCAAGATGACGCGAATAATGCACGTTATATGTTGGAATCAAACAACATAACGAGCCTTTTCGACGGCACAACGACAGAATTCGACTTAGGAATCGAAATTGTTGAAGGTGATCATATGTTCATCTCCTTGGATGGTGTTATCCAAGAACCTGATGTAGCATTTACATTAACGACAAATCCTGGTAATGGTAAGGTTACTTTCACAGAACCACCTCGTCAGGTTGGTAAGATTGTAGAACTAGAAATAGGCGATGCAACAGATTGGTTAGTAAATGATTTTGTTGTAGGACAAACCACAGGTGCACGTGGTGAAATCGTTTCTAAACGCTATTTCCAAGATGATAGATTCCTAGATGCATCAAATATCATTGAAGATAACTCTGCTGTATTAGCAGAAGAAGCAGTTGGTATTCTTGATGATACCAGCAAATTCTCATCTGAATATTTCACATATCCAGGATTAGGAAGGAATCAGTGTATTGTTGACCTTAAGTCTGTTCTTAAGGCAATGGCAAATGACCTAAGTCTTGGTGGTAACAGTAATGTATATGATGCTGCTAAAGAGTATCTACTAGATCCTGCATCAACTACTTCTGATATTAAGCACATTGAGGGTGAAGTAGAGGCAACTCTCTGGGCTATGAAGTATTTGAAGGATATGACAATAATGTCTGTCCGTAATAAGTTTGGTATTGATAATCTATATGGATATCAAAGAGCTGCTGCTGCAGTCTTTAACCTTACTCCTACAAACGCTACTTATAGTGCTGCGACTGGAAATCTGGTTCTTACGATACCTGATCACGACCTTACTACCTCTTCTTATATTGCTATTGCTACTAATGCTTTGACATTCACCTGCAATATGGATGCCAATGGTAGTAATCACACTTATCCTCGTGTTGGAGACCCCGCACACAATACAGTATTACCTGTAACTGCTATAACTGACAATACAGTTACTGTAGATGTTGGTGCTTCTCCAATTGTTAACTATACACCTACTGATGCAACATATGATCCTGCAACGGGTCTTATGGAACTCACTATTGGATCACATAAGTTATCCTCTGGTACTAGTATCAAGTTAGTAAACGATTCTATATCATTTACTTGTGAGATGGATGATCGTGCGACGGTTCATACCTATCCACGTTCTACTGATCCAGTATCAGACACTGCGATTAACATTGTAAGTACAGGAACCACGTCTCATACTGCGACTAATGCGTCTTATACTCCTGTGACTGGTGTAATGAATATTACAGTACCAGATCACGGATTTAATGATGGTGATAAGATTAAGATTGTCGATAACTCATTCACATTCACTTGTGAGATGGATAACAAGTATGGCAATCATACTTATCCTAGATCTACAGATCCAGCCAGTGACACTTGGTTAGAGATTAGTGGTAAAACTAATGATTCATTCAATGTTAATGTTGGAACTACAAATTTAAAGAATCATAATGTTTCATCTGCGACATATAACCCTGTAACTGGTGACTTAAGTCTTAATATAGGAAATCATACCTTAACTTCAGGTACTAGCATTAAGATTGCAGATAATTCTTTGATGTTTACCTGTGCTCAGGATGATCACTATACAGTTCATAGTTATCCTAGGGCAACTGACCCATATCATAATGAGCCTATTACTATCACTGGTACTACTTCAGACAGTATTACTGTTAATGTAGGAACCACCCAGAATGCAGGTTATACTCCTCAGACCGCTTCATATGATCCTACAACGGGTCTTATGGATATTACCATAGGAAACCATACATTTAGGGAACCAGAACAATTAACACCTACATTTGCTACCTATAATGCTGGTACTGGTATTATGGAGGTAACTGTTGCTGGACACGAGATGTCTGTAGGTGACAGAGTTAAGTTTGCTGCTAATTCTCTCACATTTGAGTGTGAGATGGATGGACAACAGTCTCAGAAGACATATCCTCGTGCTTCAGATCCTTGGGTAGACCAATGGATGCCAATTAGCGAAGTTACGACTGATACCTTTAAAGTATTTGTTGGTTCATCACCTCTTAAGACATTTGATGTAAGTGCTGCTACATATGATCCAAATACAGGTGATTTAGAACTTACTATTGGTACTCACGGTCTTGTACAGAACGATAGTATCAAACTTGCAGCAGATTCATTAACCTTTACTTGTGATTTTAATGGCGATGGTAACACAACTAATAAGACGTATCCACGAGCTACTGGATCCGCAGCCACTGGAACAGGTGGGTCTGATTACGTTTATAATACTGCTATCCCTATTACTGGGGTAACGGCAACAACGATTATAGTCAATGTAAACGGTGGACAGGGTGCTATTACAGACACTACTGGTCACAATTTCGTATCTGCAACTGCAGGTGCTGTAATTACTGGTGGTAACTACACTCACCACTTCTCTTCTGCTTCTGCTAATGCTATTACTAAAGCAGGAGAATCATTAAGAATTGTTGAGGATGGAATATCCTTCCAGTGTGCTATGGATGGCAATACTGCTACCAAGGCATATCCACGTGGTGATATTGATACTCATACTGCAACTGATGCTGTATATGATCCTGCTACAGGTGTCATTACTATAACTACATTCTCTGATCACCGTATGGATAATGGTGATTGGATTAAGTTGGCAGATGATTCGTTGACATTTACTTGTCAGCAAGATAATGATGCTACTAATCATTCATATCCACGTGCTACTGATCCTATAAGTGGTAAATGGATACAAATCTTTGATGCTGTAGAAGTTACTAATCAGTTCTCTATTAGAGTATTAGATTCTGTTCCTTCTACTAATACAACAATTCATACATTTGTTTCTGCTACTGCTAATGGTATCAGTCAGAAACGTGATAGAGCATTTGAAGCTGCTTTACCAGTAGAATCTGTAGGTTCATCAATTCATACAGTTGAAAATGCTGCATATGATCCTGTAACTGGTATTATGACTATTACCATTACTGGACACTCATTTGCTAATGGAAATTATGTCAAACTGGAAAAAGAATGCCTTACGTTTAATTGCACTAAAAATAGCGGTGCTACCACTCATTCTTATCCTCGCTCAACAGACCCAACTTATAAAGATTGGTTAGTCATTTCCAATATACAGACAGATACATTTGATGTTAACGTTGGTATTTCTGGACCTAATGATGTATATGCTCATACATTTGTACCTGGCGCAGAAAATACTAATTGTTTAAAGAGACAAACTGGTGTTGTTACTGTTGATGTAGGTGAATCACCTATTAAAGAATTTACTCCTGGTGCTGGTACCACATATGATCCTGTTAGTGGTGACTTAGTACTAGCAATTGGTCCTCATAGTCTTGCGGTTGGTACTGCAATTAAGATTGCTACAAATTCATTGACCTTTGAGTGCGATAACGGTGGAGTTAGCACTGGGGTCTATCCTCGACCAAGTGGTGCTAATACAGGTAATGGTGAGGATTATGCATACGACACATCCCTTGCTATCACTGCAGTTTCAGCGAATTCAATCACTGTAAATGTTAATGGTGGACAGGGTACTATTAGTCATAACTATCCACACACTTTTGTTTCTTCACTTGCTGGTGCTGTTAAGACTGGTGGTAACTATGCTCATACCTTCTCAAGTGCTTTAGTTGGTGCAGTTATACAGGGTGGAAATTATGCTCACACATTCGTTAGTGCTAATCCTAATGCTGTAGTTTCTGGTGGAAACTATGCTCACGAGTATGTAACTGCTGCTGCTAATGGTATTATACTAGAGAAAGGTAAGATTACACTTAATGTTGGTGCATCTCCTCTTGTTAATCACGACGTAACAAATGCTACATACGATCCTCAGACAGGTGATGTAGTTCTAACTATTGGTGCTCATAGCTTGACAACAGGTGAGAGTATTAAACTTAAGGAGAATGCCTTAACATTTACTTGTGCACAAGGTTCTGGTAATTACAGTTATCCGAGATCTGATGTCGAATCATTAACAGCAACTACTGGTACTACTTACAATCCAACAACAGGTGTGATGCAGATCACAACAACTGCTGCACACAACCTTGTAAATGGGGATTGGGTTAAGTTTGCTGCAAACTCATTAACCTTCAGTTGTGCTTTTGGTGGAACACCAACTGATAAAACTTATCCTAGATCTACAGATTATCCAAACGATAGATGGTTACAGATTTCTAATGTTACTGCAGACACATTTGAAGTAACTGTATTGGATGTAATTCCTTCTACTAATACTGATGCTCATACATTTGTCTCTGCTACTGCAGATGGTATCAGT
>CEOQ01001965.1_pt1 | contig 22361 bp, 15 predicted proteins | sample 361351 | NCBI WGS metagenome assembly CEOQ01 (sample SAMEA2619907, study PRJEB7988) | marine metagenome | biome: marine biome (ENVO:00000447); feature: deep chlorophyll maximum layer (ENVO:xxxxxxxx); material: "saline water (ENVO:00002010), including plankton (ENVO:xxxxxxxx)" | depth 60 m | reverse complement strand
ATTGAGCCTGAAGAAGAGATAGTTGAGGAACCTGTAGCTGAAGAAAGTAGTGTTGATCAAAAAATTAAGGCTTCTCCATTAGCTAAAACATTAGCTAATGATAATAATATTGATTTGAGTAATGTTATTGGTACTGGCCCGGGTGGAAGAATTGTTAAATCTGATGTTTTATCACTGATAGGTGATGTTGAAAAAATTGAGAAAGTCAAAGTTGATTTGACACCAGAAACAAATAATTCTGAATCACAAAGCAAAGATTCTGATACTTTTGTTAAAGAAGAAAATAAAATGAGAGCACAGATAGCCAGAGTTACGCAAAGAAGTAAACAAGAAGTTCCGCATTATTATCTAAGTACAGATATAAATATGGATAAAGCTTTAGAGATACGAGCACAAATAAATTCTAAATTGGCTGAACAAAATATAAAAATTAGTATAAATGATTTGATAATAAAGGCTGTGATAGACACCCTTAAAAAGTTTCCAGTATTTAATAGTAGATATGAAAATGGAATAACCAATATGAATGAAGAAATAAATGTTTCTATTGCTATTGCTTTAGAAGATGGCTTGATTATGCCTTCAATAATTAATTGTAATGATATGGATATTAAACAGTTATCAATTGCATCTAAAGATTTAGTTGATAGAACCAAGAATGGTAAATTAACAAGTGCAGAATATACAAAGGGAACATTTTCAATTAGTAATTTGGGAATGTTTGATGTTAATAGTTTTCTAGCTATTATTTTACCACCTCAAACTGCAATGTTAGCAGTGGGGTCAGTAAAAAAAATACCTATAGTTACAGCAGAAGATGATATAAAAGTATCTAATATTATGAATGCCAGTTTATCAGCAGATCATAGAGTGACTGATGGTGCTGAAGGTGCTATATTTTTGGCAGAAATAAAAAATAATTTAGAAAACCCTGTAAATTTGATAATTTAGATTAAAAGACTATGAATAAAGTAAAATTAGTGTCTATTACTCCTGATGCTGAAGAAACTATTGCTTATATAGCTAGAGTTAGCAATCCTAAAAATCAGGAAAATGAAAAATACGAAGGTTTATTGAAATATATGATTAAACATGGTCATTGGTCTCCTTTCGAACAGGCATATATGACTATAGAAATTCAAACTTCTTTAGCAATTGCTACTCAGATACTTAGACACAGATCATTTACTTATCAGCAATTTAGTCAAAGATATGCAGAGAAAAATTTAATTAATGAATCTATAGATCTTCCTGAATTAAGAAGACAGGATACTAAAAATAGGCAAAATTCTATTGATGATATTAGTGAAGATATTAAAAATCAATTTCATAAAAGAATTAAAAAGCATTTTGATGAATCAACAAAATTATATAATGATATGTTAAATGAAGGAATTGCTAAAGAATCTGCCAGATTTGTTTTGCCACAGGCAACTACAACAAGAATGTATATGACAGGGACTATTAGAAGTTGGATGCATTATATTGAGTTAAGGTCAGCCCATGGAACGCAAAAAGAACATATGGATATTGCTAATAAAATTAAATTAATTTTTAATGAACATTGCCCAACAATAAAATCTGCAATGAATTGGGAATAAAAAAAAGACCTGATTATTCAGGTCTTTTTTTATTCTCTTAAATTTAAATAATTATTTTCTTTTATTAATTGCTAATCTTGTAGCACCTGAACCAATAAGCAATAACAATCCAAAAGTAAGCAGTAGATATGAATAGTTTTCTAGGTTATAGCTATGAGCTCCAACACTAGGAAGTCCTGGGAAAGGACCTCTTCTGCTGATTACAGTATCTACTAAGTGAATAATACCATTGCTAGCCTCTATATCACTTGCAGTGTAATTAGCTTGATTACTATCAAGTATTCTAATATCAATTTTACTGTCACCTGATAAAATGTGGCTGTCTAGTACATGCACTTCTAATGCTCTTTTAAGATTTGCAGAATTCGTTGAAAGCGTTGTCCATTTATCATCACCGTATGCAGTTATTGCTGTATCAGTTGGAGCAAGTAATGTCATAGGACCTGATCCTGATAAAGTGGTCTGTAATCCTGCTGTAGTAATAGCTTTAGATAGTTTTGTTAATCTAGTATCATTTTTTACAGTTGTATGAATATCATCTAATTTTGACAATTTAAATGATCCCATTTTATAAGCGTTAGATGTTGCAGCTGAAGTACCATTATTTTTTGCTCTAGTCAATTGATTTAAAGCATCGTTCATTAGTATAGCTCCGGTTTCATGATTAGAAAATGTTTGTGCCTGAGTTGCAGAAACAACTCCTGCATCTACATTAGCTTGTATAAGATCTAATGCAGTATTTGCTGCTGTTCCATAATCATAAGCATAAGATCCAGTTAGGTTTGTTCCAATAGCTGCAGTTACAGCTGATTTTGCTGCTGTGATATGTTTGGAAATGCCATCTACATCGCTGATCATAGCTTTTGCACTTGCAGTTAGATCTGCTGTATTCGCTGCATTTTTTCCGGCTTTGGCATTTGCAATTGCTTTATCTAAAACTGCACCTAGATCAGAAATAGCAGACCCTGAACCAACAAGGGCTCTTATATGCTTAACATTCTGACCAGGCATGGTATTTGCAAATATAATTCTTGATGAAGATCCAGATTCCTCTCGAACTTCCAATCTTCTAAAGCTAGTTAATATATCCCCATCCGATGTATAGGATAGTTTTGCTGCGCCGTCTTCATCTACTGATAATGAACCAATGCTTGTTTTAGCCATGGAATCATTAAGTAAATAAGCATTATATTTCATATCACCTTTTGGCGAAGTAACACCTGTCATTGCAATAGTAAGAGTGTTACCGGCAGAAGTGCCAGTTGAAATAATTGCAGAACCGCTTCCGCTGATAGTTGCTGCGTGTATTAGTTTTGCTGGTAAAGCAACAAAAGCGAATGCCATAATTAAAGCTGTGTATTTTAATATATTTTTCTTGGGCATGATCTCAGCACCTTTATTTTAAATATTTAAATCAAATTCAGTAAAGTATCTTAACATATTCAGATACTTCTTCCTATATATTTTATAACTATTTTTTTACAAAATATTGTTTAAGAATACTGATATTTATCGTAGTATGCAACAATGATGTATTAAAAATAATTACTATTATTTGAAAATATATACAGATTTTATGAGATTACATATAGGTTTAGATGTCTTTTTTTATTAATTTTGTACTTTAAGAAGGAAATTTATGAAAATTAGTATATATTCGGGTAGTTTTGATAGTGAAATAGGATTTTTTGATAGAATTAATTATTTTAAAAATTTGGAAGATAAAGGATTTAAAAGCCTTTGGATTGCAAATGCAAATAGTTATGATGCCTTGAATCTTGCTTTATATTTAAGTACTCAAACTAGCTCTATTGAATTGGGCACTGCAGTAATTCCTGTTTTTCCTAAACACCCAGTAGAATTAGCTCAACAGATACTTACAACAGCAAAGATTTCAAATAATAGATTAAAAATTGGATTAGGAGTGTCTCATAAACATCGCGTTGAAAATGAATTAGGACTTAGATACGTTACTCCGGTACTTTATATGAAAGAATTTTTAATAATATTGAAAGATATTTTGCATAAAGGATATTCTAAATATAAAGGTAGTTTATTTAATATTGATGTATCCATAGATGCTGAAACTAGTAATGATGTAGATATTTATTTAGCTGCATTGGGGCCTAAAATGTTAGGATTGGCACGAGAATATACAGAAGGCACAATCACTTGGATGACAGGTTATAAAACCATTAAGAATAATATTTCTCCTGCCTTGAACTCAAAAACTGATAATACTAAATGTATTCTTTCATCAATTCCTATATGTATCACTGATGATGTGGAAGCGGTTACTAATGAAGCTAAATCTATTTTTAAATTTTATAATAATTACCCCAATTATAAAAAAATGATTATTCAAGAAGGGGTAAAAGATCCAAGCGATTTAGCCATAGTTGGTGATGAAGATTATGCATATAATGTATTGCAAGAATATGCCAATTCAGGTGTGACAGAAATATTAGCTGTGGTATTTGGAGAGGATATTAATAAAAGAATAAATATACAATCTAGAACATTAGATTTTTTGCTATCTATAAAGGATAAATTTTAAAAGAGATGTATTCGTAATGAATAAAAATTTATTAAATAATACTAATGATTTTGATGTTACTATCATTGGTGGAGGAGCCATTGGAGTAAGTATTGCTTATAAATTATCTAAAAGTAAATTTAGATGCGCAATTGTAGAAAAAAATACTATTGGATCTGGTGCAACTCAAGCTGCAGCTGGAATTATATCTCCTTTATTCTATGGTGATGTGAATTTTTCAGATACTGTAAATACTCCTATGTTTAAATTAAGAAAATTAAGTTTTGATTCTTTTTCAACTTTAGGAGAGGAATTAGCTGAATTGGATATCACCTCACCTTACCATAAAACAGGAATATTAAGAGTTGCATATAATAAAGATGAATTGAAAACCTTGGATAATCTTTCTGATAGTTTGAGTAATTTGAATATAAATTCAGAAAACGTTGATAAAAATGAGATTGATAGGGAATTAAGTTTTTTGAGTAATAAAATAGAAGGTGGAAAATATTTTCATGATGACGGATATGTTGAGGGGTTGGACTATATTAATAAATTAAAAATTGCTGTGCTTAAAATGGGTTGTGAAATATTTGAAAACGAGGCATTTCTAGAAATTAAAGAAAAAAATAATGAGCAGATTGAAATATCAACTTCTAATCGTACGATCAAATCAAAGTATATTATTTTTTGCACAGGAGCTTGGAATATTTTAGAGGAATTTGAGCTTCCCTCTGATTATAAAATCTCTCCTGTTAAAGGGCAATATATTTTAGTTAGATCAAATGAAATAGAATTACCTTATCCCATAGGAGTAGCGGTTGATCAGTTAAATTATTCAGGTTATCTAGTTCCTAGAGATAACAATATTATTTATATAGGTGCATCTAAACACCCAGGGGAAAATGATGATTCAGTAACTTTGGAAGGTTTGGATTTTTGTTATCAGGTTGCAAGGAGATATGTAAAAGATGCAGGTAAATTAGAATTTGTAAGTGCCGGATCAGGAATAAGGCCAAAATCTAAGAATGAATCTCCAATTCTTGCCAATTTATATAATTCTGAAAATATACTTTATATTTCAGGTCATTATACACAGGGAATTATGTTGTCATTAGGTACTGCTGAAATAGTTAAAAATTATATAAATAAAAGCGATATTAATTTATTTAAATCTTTTAATACAAATTAATTTATGACTAAAATTTTTTATTCTAATATAAATATTTTTGATATTGATAAATTTGAATCTTATGAAACAAACCTTCTTATAGAAGATGGAATAGTTTCTGATATTGGACGCAATATCAATTATGATAAAAAAACTGAGGTTATAGATCTTCGCAATTTCTATATGCTGCCCGGACTTGTAGATAGTCATGGGCATATGACTCATTTAGGTAAAAATCAATATGAAGTCGATTTGAGAGATTGTAAGTCTGAATTTGATGTTGTAAATAAAATTAAAACTTTTCTTGATTTGAATAAAAATTTGTCTTGGGTGAATGGAGGCGGCTGGAATCAAGAAAAGTTTGATATTAAATTATTGCCTGATAATAAATATTTAAGTATGAATTTCCCAGATATTCCTGTTACTTTATCAAGAATAGATGGGCATGCAATATGGTGTAATAAAAAAGCTTTAGATATGGCTAATATTCAGGAAGATACACCTGTCCCTGATGGAGGGGAAATTTTAAAAAAAGATGGATTGCTAACAGGTATTCTAGTAGATAAAGCTCAGCAATTAATTCGTAATATAAGCCCTACTGAAAGCATTGAAGATGTTAAAAAATGGATATTAAAAGCACAGGAAATATGTTTGTCTAAAGGATTAACTGAAGTGCATGATGCTGGTATTTCCTCAATTCAGTTTGAAGCCTATAAAAATCTTATAAATGAAAACAAATTAAAGATTAGAGTTTATGCAATGGCTAATCAGGAATTATTTGAGAATAATGTATCTAAATATAAATCTGAGTTATTTGAATTAAAAAGTGTCAAATTAGTTGCTGATGGAGCATTAGGCTCTAATGGGGCTGCATTAATTGAAAAATATCAGGATTTAGATTCATACGGTATTTTGATTCTAGATAAAAATAAATTACAAACTTTATTTTCAAAAGCATTTGAAGATGATTTTCAGGTTTGTATACATGCAATTGGAGATAAGGCAAATAGAGAAGTTGTTTTAGCACTTAAAGAAGTGTTAAAAAATTCTCATGGTAATGAATTTGATCATAGGACTAGGATTGAGCATGCTCAGATAATTAAAGAAGAAGATATAAAAGAGATATCTGACTTAAATATAATTGCATCTGTGCAACCAATGCATTGTATTTCCGATATGTATATGGCTGAAGAAAGATTGGGAGACAGGGTAAAGGATTCATATTTATGGAAAACCTTAGTTGATAATAATATATTATTAATTGGAGGTTCTGATTTTCCTGTAGAAAATTCCTCTCCTTTAATGGGTATTTATGCAGCTGTTAATCGTACTAAATTTAATAATTCTCCTTATGGGGGTTGGCAGCCTAAAGAAATATTAAATTTAAAAGAAGCATTAGAAATGTATACAAAAAATACTGCATATGGTTCATTTAAAGAAAATTTCAAAGGAAATATAGAAATTGGGAAAATAGCAGATTTTACGCTTATCGATAGAGATATATCATTACTTTCAGTTAATGATATTTTGAAATGTAAAATTGTAGCAACTATTGTAAATGGTGAGATGGTATATAAAGATTTTTAAGGAGAATCTAAATGTAAATCTTTAGACATATCAATTATTATGTCTGTTGCAAGGTCAAAATTCATTTCACTTGTATTTAAAATCGCATGGTAATTAAATCTATTATCTGGATCATCTATGTCAAAAAACTTTTTAAAAAACTGAGATCTGGCTGCATCTCTATTAATCATTAATTTTTTGGCAGTTTCATAACTCACATTTTCATGATTTGCAATCCTGTTTACTCTGTCAACTTCATTTGCAATAAGTCCTACTCTAAGTACTCTAGGATCATCTTTTAGGATGATATTGGCCCCTCTGCCTATAATGACGATGCTGCCTAATTCTGCTAATTGAAGAACTGTTTCCTGAATGCCTAAACTATATTCCTCATCATTTAGGTGGTATTTTTCTGTATTTTCTTCTGCTGTTAAATCTTCAAATTCATGAGTTAGAAATGCAGCTGCTCCTGGGCCGAAGTGAGGATCTCCAACTGCTCCTGAAAAAGCAGATTTTTCTAATATATTTGAAATTTTTTCTGCAAATGTTTGCCCAAAGCTACTTGGACTCTCTTCTTTTTTTGTAAACAATTCTATATCTAAGCCACTTTGTAAAGCTGCTTGTTTTAATATGTCTTTGTCAACATAATCTATATTTAATTTTTTTGCTATTTTGGGGCCTATTATTCTACCACCACCTGCGGTTAGTCCTCCGAGCGCTATTACTGGCATCAGTCCTTTTTTTTCATGAATTATAGTTCATAATATCTTAATAAAGTTAATTTTATATGTCAATCATTAAAATATACCACTACATATAGTTGTGTGCCAATATTCTATTACTTTATATAGTGTATTTAATGCTGTTTTATTTTGGATAAATGAGATTTTAGGTATTTCCCTGTTAATGATAGTTTGTTTGAAATTATATTTTTTGTGTAGCCTTCATATATCACTTTTCCTCCTTCCTCGCCCGCGCCAGGTCCGAGATCAATTATCCAATCAGCTGATTTAATTACATCTAAATGATGTTCAATAATTAATACTGTATTACCTCCTTCTACAAGTTTTTGCAAAACACTAATAAGCATATTGCAATCCTGAAATGATAATCCTGTTGTTGGTTCGTCTAATATATATAAAGTTTTACCTGTTGATCGTTTAGATAACTCGGATGAAAGTTTTATTCTTTGAGCTTCCCCGCCGCTAAGTTGTGTGGAAGGTTGCCCTAATTTAATATAGCCTAAACCTACATTTTTTAAAGTTTCAAGTTTGTTTTTAATACTTGGTATATTAGAAAAAAAATCAGATGCTTGTTCTACGCTCATTGATAAAATATCTGATATATTCTTTCCTCGCATTTCAATTTCAAGAGCTTCCCTATTATATCTTTTTCCTTTACAAGAATCGCAAGATATGGATACATCAGGTAAAAATTGCATTTCTATATTAATTACTCCATCTCCAGAGCAATTTTCACACCTACCTCCTTTGACATTAAAAGAAAATCTCCCAGGTTTGTATCCTCTTGATTTTGATTCAGGTAAATTGGCAAACAATTCTCTTATATTTGTAAACGTACCAGTATAAGTTGCCGGATTACTTCTAGGAGTTCGACCTATTGGTGATTGGTCAATATTAACAATTTTATCTATCAAATCTATTCCATCAATAGATTTGAATTTACCTGGTGTATTTTTAGATTTATTTATCTTTTGAGCAATTGATTTATACAGTATTTCGTTGACCAAAGTGCTTTTGCCTGAGCCTGAAACTCCAGTGATTGCTACAAACAAACCTAGGGGAATTTTTACATCTATATTATCTAAATTATTTTCTGACGCCCCATAAACTGTGATATATTTTTTATTTAATAAATTTCTGTTTTTGCTATTATCAATTATTTTTTTATGAGATAAATAAGCACCTGTAATAGATTTAGTAGATTTTATAATATTATTTAAAGTGCCTTTTGCAATTATTTTCCCTCCTGATTCTCCAGCACCCGGACCCATATCGATAATGTAATCTGCTGATCTTATGACTGCTTCGTCGTGTTCAACAATCAAAACTGTATTGCCTAAATCTCTTAGTTTTTTTAGTGTATTAATTAACATACGATCATCTGCGGCGTGTAAACCTATGGAAGGTTCGTCACATACATATATAACTCCGGTCAATCCAGATCCTATTTGCGTTGCAAGCCTGATTCTTTGAGCTTCTCCCCCACTTAAAGTCCCTGACGCCCTTGAAAGAGATAAATATTTCAAACCAATGCCTAGAAGAAATTCTAACCTTGAAGATATTTCATTTATTAATCTTTCTCCTATTAATAATTCTGTTTTATTTAATTTAGATTTTGATCCAACAATTTTTTTGAACCATTTATAAAGTTCAGAAATATTAATGAAAGTTAAATCAATAATATTTTTATTGGATATTTTTACTTGCAGAGATTCTTTTTGTAATCTGAAGCCATTACAGTCAGGGCAAATTACTTTGGACATATATTTTTCTATATCTTCTCTTGCTCCTTCAGAATTAGTTTGCTTGTATCTTCTGTGTAAATTATTGACAATTCCCTCGAATTTTCTCGAGTAACGCATTTTCCCAAATCTTCTTGATACATAGTTGAATTTTATAGGCTTGGATTTTGATCCATATAAGATAATTTTTAAGTTTTCATCAGATAAATCTTTAACTGGAGTTTGTAATGAAAAATTAAATTGTTCTGAGATTGAGTTAAATATACCTTGATATATATTTGCGTAACCGCCTGATCTGAACCATGGTGCTATTGCTCCTTGTTCAATACTAAGTTCATTATTGGGTATAATTAATTTAGGATCTACTTTTAGAGAATGTCCAATCCCAGAGCATGTAGTACATGCACCTTTAGGGCTGTTAAAACTAAAATTTCTAGGTTCTATTTCTTCTATGCTGATATTACAATCTGGACAAGAAAAAGTATCAGAATATTGAATTTCTTTGTTATTTGATAATGCGATTTTTATTAGACCTTCAGATAATTTTAATGATGTTTCAATAGAATTTGTGAGTCTGTCATTATCTATTTCATTATTTATTTGCAACCGATCAACTATAATTTCAATCGTATGCCATTTGTTTTTTTCCAATTCTATTTTTTCAGATAATTCTTTGATTTCTCCATTGATACGGGCTCTAATAAAACCCGATTTTCGTGCAATATTAAGAGTATCTTTATGCTCACCTTTTCTATGTCTAATGATTGGAGATAAAATCATAAATTTTGTATTTATTGGCAGAGATTTAATTGAATCAACAATTTGCTGTATAGATTGTTTTTTTACTTCTTTATTACACTTAATACAATGAGGAGTTCCGATTCTTGCAAATAATATTCTTAAATAATCATAAATTTCAGTAGTTGTTCCTACTGTTGATCTTGGGTTTTTGGAAATACCTCTTTGATCTATAGATATTGCAGGCGATAATCCTTCTATATAATCTACATTTGGTTTTTCTAGATTACCTAAAAATTGCCTTGCGTATGCCGATAAAGATTCTACATATCTTCTTCTGCCTTCTGCATAAATTGTGTCAAACGCTAAGGAGCTTTTCCCAGACCCAGATAAACCAGTGATTACAATAAATTTACCTCTTGGAATATTCACATCTATATTTTTTAAATTATGTTCTTTTGCGCCTCGAATTACTATCTCATTAATTTTCAATAAATTTCTCGTATTCCTATTTATATATTATTAATTTTAACAAAATATAATTAAGAAAGATTGTAAATAAATTAATTGGAAAAATTAATACAGCAATTAATTTGGATTTGAGATAACAATTGATATAATATTTGTTTAAACTTTAAAGAGTAAACTTGGAGAGATGGCCGAGTGGTTTAAGGCGCTGGTCTTGAAAACCAGTATAATTTTACGATTATCGTGGGTTCGAATCCCACTCTCTCCGTGTTATCAAAAGGGATATATATTTGAAAATTCACGAATATCAGGCTAAAGCATTATTTAAAGATTATGATATTAAAGTACCTGAAGGTTATGTAGGTGAAAATAAAGATGAGATTTTAAAAATTTATCAATCACTTAATAGCGATGTTGTATTAAAAGTACAAGTACATGCAGGAGGTAGAGGCAAATCCGGCGGAGTTAAATTAGTCAAATCCAAAAAAGAAGTAATTGAATTTTCTGATAGATTTTTTGGTAAGGGATTTCAAACTTTTCAAACTGGAAATGACGAATTTATTGTTAATAAAATTTTGGTGGAAAAAGTCAGTGAAATAAATTCTGAAAGTTATGTGGCATTATTGGTTGATGGCAGTAATCAATCTTTGAACATTATTGTTAGTCCTGAAGGTGGTATGGATATAGAAGAAGTAGCTTCTAAAGCTCCTGAAAATATTTTAACTTTACCAATAAATGTAATTACAGGGCCAACAGATTTTCAAATAAGAGCAATTAATAATTTTTTAAGATATGAGCAAACTTATTATAATGAATTAAGAAAAATTATAAAAAATTTGTATGAATTATATTTAAGAAAAGATTGCTCTCTAATTGAAATTAATCCATTAATTCAAAATAAATCAGGTGAAATATTAGCCCTTGATGCAAAAATTACATTTGATGAAGATGCTTTATTCAGACAAAATTCAATAAAAAAATTAAGAGATTTATCTCAAGAAAACCCAGTTGAAATTGAAACCGCCAAATTAGGTATAAAATATATACAATTACAAGGAAATGTTGGTTGTATAGTGAATGGGGCAGGATTAGCAATGGCTACTATGGATGTAATTAATGTATCAGGATTAAAGCCAGCAAATTTTTTAGATATAGGAGGCGGCGCAGATGAGAATAAAGTTTCAGAAGCAATGTTAGCTGTTTTATCTGATCAAAATGTAGAAGTAGTATTAATAAATTTATTTGGAGGAATTCTACGGTGTGATGTTGCTGCCAGAGGTTTTTTATCTGCGCTTGATCAATATAATAAAAAAGCTCCTGAACTTATCATTAGAATGCTAGGTACTAATAGTGATGAAGGAAAAGAAATTTTAAGTGCAAGTAAATATAATATTTCTTTTGCTGATAATTTAAATGAAATTTCACAAATATTACTTACTAAGAGGTAGTTTGAATTGACACTTAAAATTGATAGAAATACTAAAGTTATTGTTCAAGGTATAACTGGAAAAGAAGGAGGATTTCATGCTTTGAAATGCCAAGAATATGGCACTCAAATAGTTGGAGGTGTAACTCCTGGCAAAGGAGGGGAGTTATTTAATAAATCTATACCAGTTTTTAATTCTGTAATTGAAGCGAAAGATACAACAGACGCTAATACATCTTTAATATTTGTGCCTGCACCATTTGCTCCTGATGCTATTTTGGAATCAATTGATTCGGGAATCGAAACAGTTATTTGTATTACCGAAGGTGTACCTGTAAATGAGATGATTAAGATTCATAAAGTTGCAAAAGATCAAGGAGTAACTTTAATTGGTCCAAATTGTCCGGGAGTAATTAATCCAAAAGAAGAATGTAAAATTGGAATTATGCCTGGAGATATTTTCATGCCCGGAAATGTTGGTGTGGTTTCCAGAAGTGGAACACTTACTTATGAAGCTGTAGATCAACTTTCAAAAAGAGGTATTGGTCAATCTTTATGTATAGGTATCGGTGGCGATCCTATAGTTGGAACTTCATTTATTGATGTTTTAGATTATTTTATATCAGATGATTTGACCCAAAGTATAGTTTTTATTGGTGAAATAGGCGGGATAAAAGAACAAGAAGCAGCAGAATTTTTAAAATCAGTAAATACTACTAAACCTATAGCAGCTCTCATTGTAGGAGCAAGCGCTCCAAAAGGTAAAAGAATGGGGCATGCAGGGGCAGTAATTAGCGGAGAATATGGCAAGGCAGAATCGAAGATAAATTCTTTAAAGGATGCTGGTTGTCATATTATTCCCCATCCTGGGAAAATAGCAGAAACTGTAGAAAAGATTATTAATTTATAATGGGGAAGGAGAGACTCGAACTCTCACGTTCTATGAACACTTGATCCTAAGTCAAGCGCGTCTACCAATTCCGCCACTTCCCCAAGTTTTATTTTTTTATTTCAACTATATCTAAATGTTGATTAACGTTTATTGAATATAATTTTTGTATTACACTGCTAGGCCATATTATCCTAATTTCATCAATAATTTCAATATCACCTAATCCAAATTCTAAATTGGTTGAATCCATAGATAGGTAACTAGAGCCGGCTATTACTTCCTGCATTTGTATTGATTTTTGATTATTTTTATCCTTATAAATTAAATATACTTTTGCTCCTATTCCATCTGAATTACTTCCTGTATTGTCTATCCCCATTCTTCCTGTTAATTTTAAGTTTATCCAATTGTTTTCACCTCCCCCATTAATCCAAACATAAAATGGCCCTCCGGCATCATCTAAAGTTCCTGACCATACAGGTCCGCTACTATTAGTTGCAATTAAATCAACGTATCCATCGCCATTCAAATCTCCATGAGCTAATCCTTTCCCATTTTCATGGTATTTCGTATGTACTTTATATTTTAAATTGTACTTATTATCTGGATATATGTTTTCTTCGAGGTTGTTAAAATAATTATTATAATTAATACCCTGAATATCGAGTAATCTTGAACGTATAGTTATATCCTCATATGAAAAATTAGGTTTGCCTTGAAGCATTCTTCCGGCTGCTGGATAGACATTACCACCAGGGCCTTCTCCTCTGCCTACTTCTGAACCTATCCAGTATATATCTTTAATCGTATCATTATTGAAATCAAATGCTGTCACACCGTAACCAAAATCATAGGCACCTATCCCAAGCGGTATATTCATTCCTGGTTTTATATTTGTTTTTATTGTCGCTTCAGCAGGCATAAAAGGGGATGGAGTAACATTTGTTTTTTCAGAAAATTCCTCAAATTTTGGTGTTATATTATTATTATCTGTTTCAACTATTCCTTTATTTATCAAAAATGAATGTAGGCATGTCCCTAAATTGTATTTTTCATGATATTTACAGTCGCCTCCCGGCTTAATTTTTGGGCTTGGCATACCTTTAGGAATTATCCTTGAATGAGGCCCTGCATTAGTAATAAAAACGTCTTGTTTTCCATCATTGTTAAAGTCGCTTATTGCAAATCCCATCCAATTTCCAATAATATCTAATCCCATTTCTTTTGATATGTGTGTAAAAGATATTTTGTCCTGAGTTGAATCGTTTCTGTAGATATGTAATTGATCACCGTCACTAGCCACCCATAAATCCTGATCCCCATCTTCATCATGATCAAAAAAAGCGGCTGCGTGCGTTGGGCCGGTTGGATCTCCGACTCTATTTAAGCTTTTATCTTTTACATCAGGGTTATACCCCATATATTCTTCATCAGATTCGTCTTTAAAAATTATTTCCTTGCCCTCAGGATTAAGCATCATAACCTGCGGTCCGTCTATTCCGGCTTCTTTGGCAATTTCATCAAATGTTAAATCTCCATTGTTTTTATAAAGAAGATTGTAATGTCCAGGATGAGAAGGCCAAAACAGACTAGACATGAAAAAATCTTCATCAATTAAATTAGTTACATAAAGATCTAAATACCCATCATTGTTTATATCAGCACAAGCAATACTACTTGCAGATCTATAATTTAAATTTTCTTTAAATGCTTTTCTTGTGATATCTTTAAATTGACCATTTTTCATATTTAAAAAAAGTCTATCTTCAATGCCTGTGAATTCTGTATTGTTATTATTAATTTGAGATCTAAAATCTAATCCATCGCCATTAAATCCCCTGGCTCCAACGTAAAGATCTTGAAAACCATCATTATTTATATCGCATGCTACTGCACCACTGCCATTTAATTTTTTATCTCCCAAACCTGCTTCATTGGCAATATTTGTAAAAGTGCCATCAGAATTATTTAAATATAGAATGTTAGAATATTCAGTACCATTTGTAATAAAAAAATCCATATCATTATCACGATCAAAATCAAAGATTACTACTCCTGGTCTGTAATTCCATACCTCCATTGGCCCTTTTAAAGTTTCATTATCTAATTGTTTAAAATACTTGATATCAAAATTAACATTGTCATTTTCTTTAGTTGAGAGCTTTTGAGTTATTTCATGTTCTTTAAGAATGTTTGTTATTATTTCAGGTTCTTTTAATTCAGTTTTTGTAGTTTGAAAAGAATTAATTGTTTCTTTTGATTCTCTGATTATTGGTTGGTTATCTGTAAGTTTTATTCCTCCAGAGATGCCAGAATTATTTATGTTGATAATAAGAAGAGAGATTAAACCAGTTGATATTCCAAGAATCCATATCATTAATGCATAATAAGTAACAGAAATTTTAGGTAATACTTTTGCTAACCCCCAATAAGTGATTGGTCCTCCTGATGCTGCAGTGAAAAGCAAGGTGGCAGCAGGCGCAACTCCCATGCCAAGTAATAGTAAAGCAACAACCAATGGTATTTCAAATAAGAGTGGTACATTAATTAAAACTCCTATAGTGCTTGCGATTATTATTCCTTTTAAATTATTGCCTAAATAATCATCTATAATTCCAGGAGACAAGAATTGGATTACTAACCCTGCTGCAAATCCGGCGATAATCATTATCGGGCCTAATTTAATTACATTAGAAAAAGTGATTTTCCCAAAATCAAACAAACCTTCTTTCATAGCATTTTTAAAACTTGAGTTATCTTGTATATTTATGGGCTTAATTTCTTTTGTTTTTTCATTTTTTAATTTCCATCCAAACGTTAAGCGTGCAATGATAGGGCCAAATAAAAACACACTAATTGCACCTGTTATAATTCTGTTCCATCCCAAATCAGGGGTGAAAATAGTGAAAATCATAATGATTGACAGGAAGTTCAGAGTTGATGAACCTTGTGTTAATGCTATAACTGATTCAAGTGAGGATCCTTTATTTTTTAAGGAGTTAACTACAGGTACTATACAGGCAGAACAAAGATTTAGAGCTGGTCCGAGTATATATCCTCTGAATATACCTTTTAGTCCTGGAGAAAATAACATTGTTTGATTTTTTCTAGGAAAAATAAAAGCTTCCACTATTCCAGATATAGCGAAAGCGAAAATCATTCCTAAAAGAACTAATTCCATATATTCAAAAGAAAATGTTAGCCATCTTGAAATTATAGAAGCCTCAGGGTCTCCGCCTAGGCAAAATCCTTGAAAACATTCTCCTTTCCTAGATGCGGAAGCAAACAGCTCTTCTTTTATTGTTCCTAGTTTTTGAACCCTATTTAAATAGAAAAATAAAGGAGTAGAAAGTAAAACAAGTAATATTCCTACTATTCTTTTTTTATGTGTATTATTATTAAAATCTATAAATTGCATTAATTGTTATGTTATTGAGATAGTTTTTTGAATGTATGACAATATCATAATTAAATTTGCTAAATTTTAATACTTTAATTGATTAAAAGAGAATAAATTATTGTGTATAAAAAATACAAAATATTGTTTGCTAATATAATTGTTTTGTCAGTTGTATTAATTATGATTTTGATTGGATATTTTATTAATCCAAAATTTGATTTTTTTAGTTTTAATAAAGGAAATTCTGTTATTAATGATATTAGTTCTTATTGTCTGAAATTAAAAAATAGTTCAAATAAATACATAGGATCTAATCAGAAATTATTATGGCAAGCTAAGTTAAATAATGCTAAAGATGAATATAATATATGGTTTGCTAAATTGGGTTTGGCAAAAGCAGAAATGAATTTAGGTGGTTTTGATGAAGCTGTAAGTATTATTGAAGAAATTTTAAATAGTGGAAATTTTCAAAGTTTACCAGACACATCTAAAGTTATGACTTATACTTCAGCAGCTTTGATATATATCAAAGCTGCTGAAGTTGAAAACTGTGTAATTCCTGGTGGATCAATTGTATGTCAGTTACCTACAGATAATAATTATAAACAAAGGTATAAAGATTATTCTTATAAGGCTATTGATGTGCTCAATGAATGGTTGATTATTGATTCAGGCAATTTGAAAGCAAAATGGTTATTAAATATTGCTTATATGTCAATTGGAGAATATCCGGAAAGTATTAATAAAGCTTTGCTTATTGATGTTCCTGGGCAAAATTTATCATCTACGGATAAAGAATTTATTGATGTATCTATTGATAGTGGTATTTATAATGTGGATTTGGCAGGCGGAGTTATTTTTGATGATTTTAATAATGACGGTTATCCAGATTTGATTACTTCAACATGGGATCCTTGTTCTTCAATGAAATTTTATTTTAATAATGGAGTTAATGGATTTAAAGATATCACTGAAGAATCAAATTTATTTACTCAGTTAGGAGGATTAAATATTATTTCTACTGATTATAACAATGATGGTTATCTTGATATTTATGTTTTACGTGGAGGATGGTTAATGGAAGAAGGTGAAATGATTAATAGTCTTTTAAAAAATAATGGGGATATGACTTTCACAGATGTCACTGAAGATGCAAATCTGTCAGATTTTGCTTATCCAACTCAATCAGCTTCTTGGGGAGATTATGACAATGATGGCGATCTCGATTTATTTATATGTAATGAGTCACATATAGATGAAAATGGAAATATTATTTATCCTAGCCAATTGTTTAGAAATGATGATAATAAATTTTTTGATGTTTCTTCAGTGGCATCTATACAAAATGGCGGATATTGCAAATCATCAGATTGGGGTGATTATAACAATGATGGACTGATTGATATATTTATATCTAATTTTGGTGGCGAAAATAGGTTATATAAAAATTTAGGTAATGGATTATTTAAAGATGTAGCAAAAGAAGCTGGAGTTCTTGATCCTTTTTATAGTTTTACTTCGTGGTTTTGGGATTATGATAATGATGATGATTTAGATATTTTTTCTTCAGGATATGAATACGGGATTACGAAATCCATTGAAAGTTTTATGGGCAAAACTGATTCAAATTATTCTTTGAAATTATATGAAAATAATGGTGCTGGATTATACATGGATAGAACAAAAGATTCAGGATTATTTAAAGTTCATTCAACTATGGGTGCAAACTTTGCTGATGTTAATAATGATGGATATGATGACTTATATTTAGGTACAGGTTACCCTGCCATTGATTCACTTGTCCCTAATGCATTTTATATAAATAATCAAGGTTTGAGTTTTATTGATGAAACACATATCTATGGTCTTGGGCATATTCAAAAAGGGCATGGAGTGGCGTTTGCAGATTACGATTTAGATGGCGATTTAGATATTTTTGAACAAATGGGAGGTTTTTATTTATCTGATGGATTTACGAATATCCTTTATCAAAATTCTAATAACATAAATAATTGGATAGGAATCAAATTAATAGGCTCTGAGTCTAATAAGATTGCTTTTGGGGCTAAGATAAATTTAATTTGTAATAATAAAAATTATAATATTGTTGTAGACCCTGGGGGTAGTTTTGGCTCATCTTCATTAATAAAAGTTATGGGAATACAAGATTGTAAAAACATTGATAAACTATATATAACTTGGCCTAAAGATAAAAATATTCAAGAAATAAATAATATTTCTGTGAATCAATATATATTGGTCAAAGAAACAGAAATAGGTTATAAAAAAATTAAATTTAAAGTGGGTAAGAAAATTGAATGAAGTAAGTACATATGAAATGATTTCAAATGAAAATTGGACTCCAACGCCGTTATTAAAAGCTAATATAATTAGTGATCATTTTAATTCAGAAATTTGGCTTAAAAGAGAAGATTGTACACCTGTAAAATCTTTTAAATTAAGAGGAGCATTAAGTGTTTTGTCAGACTTAGTTAATCAAGGCGAAAAAGTAAATAAAATTGTGGCAGCATCAGCAGGAAATTATGGTCTTGCTATTGCAGAAGCATGTAAAAGAAATAATATTCCTTGTGTGATTTATGTTCCTGAAAATGCTAATAAATCTAAGGTGGAAAGGATTAAACTTACAGGATCTGAAGTTGTTAAAATCGGAAGTGATTTTGATGATGCCAAACTTCATGGTAAAAAGTATGCAGAAGATTCTGGAGATATATTTTTAGAAGATGGTGATTTAGATGGAATGCATGTTGGGGCAGGAACAATAGGCACAGAAATAATTAATAGTGGGATAGATTTTGATTACGTATTTGTTCCAATTGGAAATGGATCATTAATATCGGGCATAGGAAAAGCTTTTAAAGATTCAAAATCTAAAGCGCATGTTATTGGGTTAATTCCCTCAGCATCACCTTGTATGTATCTTGCGTTGAATGGAGAAAATTATGAGAATCAGACTGCAGATACTATTGCAGATGGATTGTCTGTTAGAATTCCTGTAATGGCTTCAGTTAACAGAGTTAAAGCAATAGTAGATGATGTTTTAATGGTTGATGAGACATTATTGATGAAAGCTATGAAATCTTTTATAGATTATGAAAATTTATTAGTAGAGCCTTCTTCTGCGATTACTTTGGCAGGATTAAGTGAGTATAGAGAAAAATTTCCTGAAAATTCAAAAATTTGCTTTATCATTACTGGTGGTTTGGTAGATCCTGCAATGGTAAATTCTGTTATGCGTTCAGAGGGAGTAATATGAATAAATCTTGGATATTACATAACAGGCCATCTGGATATCCAAAATCTGAAGATTTTAGATTAGTGGAATCAGAACTTCCCGAACTATTAGAAGGAGAAATTTTGATTGAATCTAAATTTTTATCACTTGATCCATATATGCGTGGAAGAATGAATGATACTAAATCTTACGCTCCTTCGGTGAAATTGGGCGATGTTATGACTGGAGAAGCAGTAGGTAAAGTGATCAAATCTAGAAATAGAAAAATAAAAGAAGGTTTTTTTGTGAATGCGCATATTGGATGGCAGGAGTATGGAAAAACAGATGGTAACTCAGTAAGAATTATAGATCCAAATTTAGCTCCTATTTCTACTGCATTGGGTGTGTTAGGGATGCCAGGCCTGACTGCTTATTTCGGATTGTTAAATATTTGTAAACCATTACCCGGAGATACTGTAGTGGTATCTGCCGCATCAGGAGCAGTAGGAGCAATAGTTGGTCAGATTGCAAAAATAATGGGATGCAGAGTTATTGGAATTGCAGGCAGTGAACAAAAAATAGATTACTGTTCTTCAGAATTAAATTTTGATTTTGTGATTAATTATAAAAAAGAGAATGTAATAAATAAAATTTTGGAGTATGCCCCTGAAGGTGTTGATGTTTATTTTGACAATGTTGGCGGTGAGATTTCTGATGCTGTGATTTCAAATATAGCCATAGGTGGAAGAATAGCTGTTTGTGGACAAATTTCTCTTTATAATTTGGAAGAAGCATCTATGGGACCCAGAATGGGAGGAACTCTTTTAATTAATCAAGCATCAATGCAGGGATTTCTTGTTTTTCAATTTAAATCTCAATACCAGGATGGTCTGATTAGATTGTCAGATTGGGTTAGAGAAGGTTTATTAAAATATAAAGAAGATATTATTGATGGGATTGAAAATGTTCCAAAAGCATTTATTGGTATGATGAATGGCAAAAATTTTGGCAAATTATTGATTCGATTGAATAATTAAATATCAGATTTAATTTGCAATATTTAGGTTTACTGTATCTAATCCAACGAAATTTGCAACAATATTATCTCCAGGAAATATAGGAATAATTCCTGTACAAGTTCCTGTAGAAATAATATTCCCCGGATTAATGGATTTTCCTCTTTTTGATAAGTGATTTACGCTCCACTCAAGAACATTTAATGGAGACCCAAGAACATCTTTACCATAACCTGATATTATTTTTGATCCATTTTTGTATAATTCAACATTTTGTTCAGTTAAATTTATATTTTCCCATTTGTCTATTTCTATACCTTTTACTATTCCCTTATGTACTACCATGTCAGCGATTAATTTTATTGGCCCAAGGTTTTCAAATCCTCCTTTGAATCTGCTAGCAATTATTTCAATTACAGGTATTAGACAGTCAATAGCAGATATTATTTCATTTAAATCATACTTTTTTGCTTTTGGAGGAAGATGTTTTTTAAATTTAAATCCAAATTCACATTCCACACTAGTATGTTGGTTGGCAAAAATAGTAATTGTAACTGGACTCTGATAACAGTAATCTTTAAATATTGGTGCAGTTACGGGTTCTTGAGTATTTAAATATTTTTGAGCTGTCAGGCTGGTTGCCCCTATTTTCCAACCTACTTTTTCTATTTTTAAAATTTTTTCAGAAATATCCTGAAAATCATAAGCTTCTTTAGTAGTTTTAAGAAAATTATATTTGGAATGAGATATTACTTTTCCGCTTATTTGTGCATCAATAAGTTTCTTAGCCAGATTATACATTTTATTCATAACTATTTGAGATATAAAATTTAATTTTATTTAATGAAGTAATAAACCCCCATCAATAATTAATTCTGTTCCTGTAATAAATGATGATGCTTCTGAAAATAAAAATAATGTACCGTCTGCCATATCTTCTGGTTTACCTAATCTCCCTAAAGGTATATGATTTGCAATTTTAGATTGAGTTTCTTTATCATTTTTCCACCTGTCCTGAAGAGGAGTCATTGTTAATCCGGGGACAATTGTATTGGATCTAATTCCGTCTTTTGCAAATTGCATAGCTATAGATTTAGATAAGTTCAAAATAGCGGCTTTTGATTGAGAATATGCGTCTTGGGGAAGTGGATCTCCTCTATATGCCTGCACGGAAGAGATATGCACCATTGATCCACCACCTGTTTTTTGCATTAAAGGGATAGCTTTTCTAGCTGCATAAGTAGATGCTTTTAAATTTATATTAATTACTTGGTCATAAACATCTAAATCAATATCAACTAAAGATTTATCTTTCCCAAATAATAATACTCCTGCTACATTAGCAAGAAAATCTAAACGTTTAGTTTCTTTAAATGCCTGATCAAAGATTAAGTCTATTTTATCGAATTTTGTAATATCTTCTTGAAAGTATTTGATATTTGAATTTGAATATTCTTTTGGTTTTTCTTTTAAATCAATTCCGTAAACTTTTGCTCCAAATTTAGAAAGAGCAAGTACTATTTCTTTCCCCATACCTCCTCCCGCACCTGTAACAATAGCAGTTTTATTATCGAAATTATAAATTGGATTAGTTGTCATTTTATATATAAACCTCCATTAATTATTTGATGATTATGCAAATCCACCAGGTGCATATTCAAATTCAATGCCAGCTTTTTCAGCTATTAATTTTCTTAATATACCTGAATTTTTCCTTCCCCATCCTCTATTTAATATTTCAATTAAATTTTGTTCTAATATATTCGACATATCCATTGGAACCTTATTTTCTCTTCCCATTTCACAAGCAAGTTTTACATCTTTAGCTCC
>CEOQ01214115.1_pt1 | contig 22366 bp, 20 predicted proteins | sample 361351 | NCBI WGS metagenome assembly CEOQ01 (sample SAMEA2619907, study PRJEB7988) | marine metagenome | biome: marine biome (ENVO:00000447); feature: deep chlorophyll maximum layer (ENVO:xxxxxxxx); material: "saline water (ENVO:00002010), including plankton (ENVO:xxxxxxxx)" | depth 60 m | reverse complement strand
ATTCCACTGGGATATATATCATCTAAAACTCCGTAGATTACCGATGATTGATGTTTGTGGCTGTACAAATCGAGTATGTATATAGAGAAATCGTTACACACTCTGAGGTTTTGATAGTCAAGAAGTTGAAGACATCCAATTCGATGGATTCCGCGGTTTTAGGGAGGCTGCTCCGGGGAGACGGGGAAAAGCAAATCTCAGGTGAATCGCCGGTGGGAGAAACGAAAAAAGCCCGGTGGGACGGTGAAGAACCTATCTGTTCTCTTCCGTTCCACCGGGCCTAATTGTGGCCGATGCACTGGAAAGTGCGTATTTGACCAGACCGAGCCGAATTACGGCTTGGGACGCTTAACGGGGTTTGATGTACTCGAACCCGTTGATCTGGCGCAGGTCACCCTGCTTGATGAAGCCGTCCCACGGCTGGATGTTCGGCCCGACCGGCCAGATGTTGTCATTGACGTACAGACCGGTCATGGCGAAGACGTTATCGTAATTCCAGCGGGCCAGGGCATCCTCAGCGGCCACGCGGTCCGCCTTGAGGATCGAGCTTTTGGCCGTGGCGATGTTGTCTTCCAGGAACTGATGCTCGGCGCCGTAGCTAAACGGCGAAGCATTGGTGAAGCTGGCATAACCCTGGGTGGGAGCCAGGCGTATGGATACCGAGTGACAGGTCGCGCCCTGGTAGGTTCGGGCGACCAACGTGGGGCGCAGCGTACCGTAGGGCAGGTTCTGGAAATTCACATTTATGCCGATGTCATCCCAGTACTGGGCGATGGCTTCGCAGGCCTCGACTTCGGAGGGAGCGCCGCGTATGGCAGGCGTCAAAGTGATGTCGAAACCGTCGGGGTAGCCGGCTTCGGCCAGCAGTGCTTTCGCTGCATCGGGATCGTAATCCCAGACCATGTCATCTTCGTACCGGGCCTCATGGGGGCCACCCCAACCCTGCAGGACGTTGGTATGGCCGAAGCCCAGTAGCAGCTCATCAATGATGGTCTGCCGGTCAATGGCAATGCTCAAAGCCCTGCGGACCTTGACGGCGTTCTGCCAGTCTTCGGTGGACTCGTCGGCCGAGGCCGAGACCCACGGCAGTTCGGGGTCGTAGTTGGGCCAGGGCTCGTCAGAGTCCTTGGCGTTCAGGTGAGTGGCTCCGTAGAAGTTGAGGCCAGACTGGGCGGCGTTCGGCACCTGCATCAGCATGGCGCCGTCCACGGATTCCACCTCAGCGATGGAGTCGAGGGCCATGACGAAGGTGTCCAGCTGACCGGTCTTGAAACCAGCCACCCGGGCAGACTCCTCAGGAATCTCCCACTGGATCATTTCGGCGAAGTTGGGGGTCTGGCGCCAGTGGTCTTCGACCGCTTCCAGCGTCCAGAACTCGCCGGTCTTCCACTCGCCGATGGACCATGGTCCGGTGGCGGCGGTGTTCCGGTTCGCTTCCTCTTCGCCTTCCTTTTCGTATTGCTTCTTGCTGATGATCCAGGCGCTCACCGACCGGGGTGTGCCCAGCAGCTCCAGGATGGGAACATCGGAGAATGGGACTCCAGAGTCCACCACCCAGGTGTAGTCGTCAGTAACGGTCTGACTTCCGGTCTCAGCAAAGAAGATTTCATTGGCCACAGAGGCACGCGCATGCTTCTCGCTGTTTGCCACCTGATTAAAGGAGAAGGCCACGTCTTCAGCGGTCATCTCGCCAAAGCCCTTGTGGAACTGCACACCCTTCCGGATGTTGTAGGTCCACACCTGGCCGTCGGGAGAAATGTCCCAGCTTTCGGCCAGCATGGGCAACACAGCGTCGCCTTCAAAGGCGTGGATTCCCAATGTCTCCGTTATCGGAGCAGCATTGTTCAGGAAAATCTGGGGGTTACCCGCCAATTTGGGACTTCCGAAATAGGGTCCCAGCTCCTTTTGGCCAACGCTCAGCGTGCCGGAAGGGCCGGTCATCGCCGGGGCCTCGGTGGGGGCCACGGAAGCCGCGGGAGCTGTTGTCGAACCCGCTGCGGGCACCTCAGTGGGTGCGGTGGTTGCCGGCGGCGCTGAGACAGGCGTCGCAGTCGCCGATGACCCGCAAGCCACTATGGCGGCAAGTAAGAGCGCCAGTGGTCCGAGGATCAATGTCTTGGGGTGCTTCAACCAGTGGTTCAAGTGGGACATACCTCCGTCGTTTTAGGTTTTGGGCTTGGCAAATCTCCGCACTGCTTGGGTCGTATTCGGCCCTGCGGTGCAGGTGATTTCTTCAAAAGGCCGCCGGCCTTTTGGAGGCCAACGGACCCATTGTTTGTAATTGCTGAATTAATCGAATGGATATTGTTTGTCAACGCACCATACGGTCGGGAGATAGGTTCGGAAAAATAACATCTATCCGCAACGCCTGATAGGTGTACGTCGTGCCAGGTATCAAGTCAAGATACTGGGGCACTGGGATTATTCGGAATTGGAGTATTTTCTATCCAGGGGCGGTTAGAGGGGAGTATTTGGTGCGGAGGCCGACCGAATTCGTTACAGGGACGGATTTAATAACGGGCACTAAGCAAGGAAGACCGAGTCGGCTGAGACCCTGTCTTGCTGGGGAAATTCCGTTCGAAAAGGTCTAGGGGAGTGGTCTGCTATGAGGAGAGATCTGTTGGAGGCCGGCGCTGTTCGCCCCTCAGGAACTGTTCCAGGTCACGGACCAACTCCTGGGGGTCCGGGATCTCGATGGCGGCAACGGCCTCGTCGTACTGTCCTTCCAGTTTGGTGACATACGAGCTGATCTGGTCGTCTTTTTCCACGGCCTTGGCCACTTCACCATTGAATGTGGCGGCGGCCGACTGGATGTCTGTCAGGTCCAGGGGAAGGTCAAGGAGTTTGAGCAGGACCTGGAGCAGAGTGGAACCCACCCGGTAATTGGGTGCGGCCTGAAGGTAGTGGGAGGTGTGCCCCCAGATGGACGTGTACTCCATTCCCTCGTCCAAACAGGCCTGCATAACGGCTGAACTTATGCCCGTTGGGCCCTGGTAATTGGACGAGCGTATGCCCTGGCTTTCCAGGAATTCGCTTAACTGGGGTTGGCTGGCGGACCCGCTCAATTTGACGGGCCTGGTGTGGGGCACGGCGTCCAACAACGCGCCGATGTGGATGACCGATCTCACGCCGTGGTCGCTGGCCACCTTGGCCACGGTCTTGGAAAATGTGCGCCATTTCAGGTTTGGTTCAACGCCCACAAAGACCATCACTCCCCGGTCGGAGCCGGGGGCGGATAGATAGGAAAAGTCGTTCGCCGGCCACTGAATGTGACGTTTTCCGTCCCTGGTCCGGGAGGAATAGGGACGGGTCTGGGAGAAGTCGTAAAACTCCTCGGGGTCTATATCGGCGAACTTCTTGGCCTGGAGTTTGCGCTGCAGGAACTTTATGGCGCTGGTCGCGCCCTCGGCGGCATCGGCCCAGCCGCTGAAGGCGATCACCATCTTGTCCAGCTTGATGCCAGGGGTTTCGTGGATGGTCAGGTGGTCCATGTGTCTTGAATCCAACTTTTGGGATTATTCCTGCTAGATAGTGCCCAGTGCCCGCTAAGCCCAGCATATCACCGGGTGCAAATTACTCTCAAGGACGCCCGGTACGGCCCGGAAGTCCGAAATCCGCCGTCATCCCCCTTTTATTGAAGGACTACGTATCGAACCGGTCCAGCTTGAACAGGCCGATCTCGTGGGTGGTCTCGCCGTGTTGGGCCAGGTCGGCCATTATCTCTCCGATGACGCTGGCGAATTTGAAACCGTGTCCCGAGAATCCCGCCGCCACCGATACCTGGGGGTGGGTGGGCAGCCGATCGATGATGAAGTGTTCATCCGGGGTGTTGGTGTAGATGCAGGTCTTCAATGACAGCACCGGCCCGGCGGCCAGCGGGAAATAGCGGCCAACGAATTGGCGCAGGACTTCTTCGTCCTCGGAGTGTACCTCCCGGTCCATGTTGTCTGGGTCCACCTGCTGGAGCAAATGATGGGACCGGCCAATCTTGAAACCGGGGACGCTGTAACTGGGAAATCCGTAGTAGCGACCCTCCTCGGCCAGCACGCCGAACACGGGGAACGACTCAGGCCGGAACAGTTCCGGGCGCTCCGGCTGGAACCAGCCCAGCACCTGCCGTTCGGGTACGGCGTACTTGGCCACCTGAGGGGCCAATTTGGCAGCCCAGGCGCCGGCGGTCACCACCAGTTTGTTCGCGGTGTAGGTGTCCCGGTCGGTGCGGACCCGCACGCCCTCTCCGAGAGGTTCCCAGTCCTGGACCGTCTCCCGGCCGTGGACCTCGCCCCCGGCGTCCAGGGCGGCGCGGACGTGCTCCACGATGCAGCGTTCCGGCAGCAGAAACCCGCCGTCGGCCTGGTAGATGGAGGCGATGTCCTCGGTCAGCTGATACCCGGGAAACCTGCGTCCCAACTCGGCGGAGGTCAGGATGTCGTAGGGTATGTTGTGGACGTCGCAGGACTCCTTGGCGCCAAGAAAGTAAGGGCTCTCCGGCGGGCCGGCCCGGACCGAGCCGGTGGTGACCACCAGCCGTTCGCCCGAGGCGTTCTCCAGCTGATGCCACAGCTCGTAGGCCCGGCGCACCAGGGGGACGTAGGAAGGGTGCTCCTGGAGGGTGTACCGGATCATCCGCGAGTAGCCATGGGAGGAGCCCATGTCGTGGGGGATGTCGTACTGCTCCAGCCCCAGGACCTTGAGCCCACGCCTGGCCAGGTGATAGACGGCGGCGCTGCCCATGCCGCCGACGCCGATCACTATGGCGTCGTAGTTGGCCAATTGGACTAACCCCTGGGGATTGGGGTGCCGGCGGTGGTCATGCGCATGCTGAAGACCGACGTACGGGCGGTGAAGAGCATGGTCTTGTTGTCGGGCCCGCCCCAGGCGCAGTTGGCGGGGATCTCGGGCAGGATGATGGTGCCCAGGTGATTACCCGCGGCGTCGAAGACCCAGACTCCCTCGGGGCCGGTGCAGTAGATGCGGCCTGCCACGTCCACTTTCATGCCGTCGGGAACGCCGTCTTCCGCGGAAAACATGTTGGCGAAGATGCGGTTGTTGCTGAGCGAGCCATCGGCGGCGACGTCGAAGGCGCGAATGAACTGGTGCTCGCACATCTGGTGTGCTTCCTTTTCCTGGAGGCAATCGGAGTCGCGGCGGGTGATGGCCACGTAGAGGATGCTCTCGTCGGGGGAGAAGGCCAGGCCGTTGGGGTATTCGGTCTCGGTGGTGGCCACCGCCTGGGAGCCGTCGGGGTTGATGCGGTGCACGCCGCTATAGTCCAGTTCCCGTTCTTCCGGGGTCAGACGCCCGCCGGGGTCGGTGAAGTAGAGTGTCCCGTCGGAGCGGCCTACGATGTCGTTGGGGCGGTTCAGCCGCTTGCCGTCGGCGTGGGTTGCAATGGGCGTGTAGTTGCCGTCGGCGCCCAACCGCATGATCTGGCGGTTGTCGCTCTCGCAGATGACCAGGTCGCCCTGCTTGTCCAAGGTCATGCCGTTGGTGCCGAAGCTGGGGTCCCTGAAAGTCTCCAGTTGGCCGCTGGGCGACATCTTATGGATCTGAAGTTTCTGGATATCGACGAACAGCCAGTAGCCGTCGGGATGCCACACGGGACCTTCGGTGAAGCCAAAGCCGCCCGCCAGCTTTTCGGCGGGAGAGTCGGTTATCCCTGCGATTTGGTCGGACATGTTCCCTCCACAAGATAGAAAGCGCTGAATGGGTTGGTCCTATTCCAGGTGGGCCAGATACTGTCCTTCAAAGTCCATACCCGCCAGGTCGCTGAAGGCGTCCATCAGGCGGCGGGTGACGACTCCGGGGGCGACACCGCCGGCGATGGGGGTGCCGTTGACCGAAGATATGGGGCAGATGCAAAGGCTGGTGGAGGTCAAGAAGGCCTCATCGGCGGTGTAGGCGTCATACAGGTCAAGGTCACGCTCTTCCACGGGCATGTCCAGCCCGGTGGCCAGGTCCATGGCCACGCCCCGGGTGATGCCTTCAAGAACGTACTGTCCCTTGGGGGTGGTGACCGCACCATCTTTCACCAGGAAGATATTGGATCCCCGGCCCTCGGTCAGGTTGCCCGATTCGTCCAGCAGCACGGCCCAGGCGTCCGGGTCGGTGGCCTGGGCTTCCAGGTCGCCCAGTATCAGGTTCAGGTAGTTGTGGGTCTTGGCCCTGGGGCTGATGAAGCGTGGTGGAACCCTGGGTACGGATGGGGTGATGATTGCCGCGCCGTCCCGGTATAGGGATGCCCTGCGGGCGAAGGGGATGGCGTGGGTCTCGATCAATACAGTGGGACGCATCTCGTCGCCGGGCAGTATGGGCTCGATGCCCCGACTGATGCGTTGCATCACCCACATGTCTTGGCCGGGCGGCAGCAGCCCGAAATTGTGCTCCACCACCTGCCTGGACCAGTCTTCCATCTCGTCGGGAGACATCTCGGGGTCGATGCGCAGGTACCGCAGCGAATCGTAGAGACGTTTGATGTGTTCTTTCAGCCGAAAGGGGGTCCCGTTGAACGTGCGGGCGGCATCGAATACCGCATCGCCGTACAGGTATCCCCGGTCTCTGATGGAGATCCCGGCCTGGGATTCGGGCTTGAGTTCGCCATTCAGGAAAACGATGGGGCCGCTCTGTGCCATTTCATACACCTCGAGGCTGAGAGAATCTGGATTTAGCTCTTGAAGGCGTTGGCGCCGGTGACCAAGGCGGGCATGCCGCCAAAGAGGAAGGCCACACCGACGGTCTCCGCGATCTCAGCTTCGGTGGCGCCGGCGGCCCGGGCCCGGTCGGCGATGTTGGCCACTCCACCGGGATGGGCGAGCAGGGCGTCACAGAGCATGGTCATGAGGGTTTTCACCTTGAGGGAAAGGGCGCCGTCGGTCAGTACGGACTCACGGGCGCCGTTGACCACTTCGAAGAGTTCGGGGGCGTTTTTCTGCAGTGATTCTTGCCAGGATGCGGGCTGTGTCATGTCTTCTCCGGTGTTGGCTTGATGCACGCGTGAATCAAGGCTGGGTCGCGTGAGCCGCCATGATAGCACAGGAAAAGACACACAAGGGACGGGAATGGGGTTGGGGAAAAAACCTGTGGCCGAAGGGGAGGGTCCTCCGGCCACAAAGAAACAAGTGCCTAACCTACGTAACTGGACGTAGGGGCATTTTCATATGGCGATGGAGAGAATCTGAGTTGGGAAATTCCCGCAACCCATCGTCGCCACACGCTCAGCCCAACACATCGAAAAACAGGCTGTGTCGTAAGGAATCGAAGACCACTGCACCCTGTCCACAGCCACCCGAACATCCACACAGGTTCACACCGCACGGGGTGGCTGCAACAGGCCTAGGTCTTGATAAACGGGCGAAATTCCGCGTCCGGGTCATAAATACCGGACAGCTTCCTTGCCGCCCACGATCAGCTATTAAGAAAGAAGCCGGGAACCGTTGTTAGGCGGCCCCGATACGGAACACTTTGGTGCCGCAGGACGGGCACACACCCGACGTTGCGGGCTTTCCGTTCTTCATAGTGATCTTCTGAGGGTTCTTGATCTCGCGCTTGCTCCGGCACTTCACACAGTAGGCTTCCATAGCGCACCTCCCATCTTTTGGGTCGAATTATTGTAGCTCGGATACCCCAACATGTCAACATGTAGTATGCCAATTTCTTAAATTATGGCAACTACCGAGACTGTGTAGCCTCATCTATATGTTGTATGCCAAAGTGCTCCGAAAACATTAACTAACACACGGCGGTGTACTTTCAAGTGCCCGTTGATTAGAATATCCACCAGAATGGGGACTATTTTTATCGTTCGTCACGGCGAGACTGAATGGAACGCCCTAGGACGAATCCAAGGCCACACCGACATAGAGCTCTCCGATCAGGGCGCTGAACAGGCACGCCGTCTCAGTCAGCGTCTGGCATCGGTGCCGATTCACGCAGCCTATTCCAGCGACCTCAAGCGGGCCTCCCAGACCGCCAAGCTGGCGTTGGGGGAGAGGGACGTGGTGCCCCATGAGACTCCCAGGCTAAGGGAGTACCACAAAGGGGCCTTCGAGGGACTGACCCTGCCCCAGATCCAGGCCCAGTATCCAAACGAATACCCCAAGTACCTGGAAAAGGACTTGGACTACGCCCCCCAGGGCGGCGAGACCGTCCGGGACGTTAGCGTCCGGATGCAGGGCATCCTTGGCGAGATCAAGGACCGCCACCTAAACGAGAACACTCTGGTGGTGGGCCACGGCGGGTCCCTGCGGGCGGCCATGGTCTCCCTGTTGGGCATGCCTCTGGAAGGCAACTGGTCCTTTGTATTTGGCAACTGCGCCCTGACCGTGGTCGATACATTCGCCGACAACGCCGTCCTCCGGCTGTTCAATGACAAGTCGCATCTGGACGGTCTGACCACCAACCAGATCTGATCCCCAACCCGGGTCCCAAAGGAACTTTTCTCTAAGATGGCAGGACAGGTACTCATGGTCCAGGGCACAGCTTCCCACGTGGGGAAGAGTGTGCTTGTGTCAGCCCTCTGCCGGATATTCCGACAGGACGGGTTCAGGGTCGCCCCATTCAAGGCCCAGAACATGTCCAACAACTCTTATGTGACCGCCGACGGCGGCGAGATTGGCCGTGCCCAGGCGGTCCAGGCGGACGCCGCCGGGGTCGAGGCACGGGTGGAAATGAACCCGGTGCTGCTAAAGCCTGAAGCTGACCACATCTCCCAGGTCGTCGTCATGGGCCGGCCCATGCTTTCAGCCAACGTCAGGGACTACTACGGCTTGAAGCCCAAGCTATGGGAGGCCGTGCACACATCCCTGGACAGCCTCAGGAACGACTTCGACATCGTCATAGCAGAGGGAGCCGGCAGTCCCGCCGAGATCAACCTGAAGGCCACCGAGATCGTGAACATGCGGGTGGCCCTCTACGCCCAGGCCCCGGTGCTGCTCTGCGGTGATATCGACCGTGGCGGCGTTTTCGCATCGTTGGTCGGGACCATGGAACTGTTGGAGCCCGAGGAACGGGAGGCGGTGAAGGGATTTGTTATCAACAAGTTCCGGGGCGACCCCAGCCTACTCACCGATGGGCTCACCTGGCTGGAGGACCGCACCGGAGTGCCCGTGGCCGGCTTGGTCCATCACTACCGGGACATCCACATTCCCGAGGAGGACTCGGTGGCCCTGGATGTGACCACAGCGTCGGCGGCGGAATCGGTGCTGGACGTCTCTGTGGTCCAGCTACCCCACATAGCCAACTTTGACGATTTCGACGCCCTGGCCCGCCATCCGGGGGTGAACCTCGAATTCGTGAATTCGCCGGCACAGATGGGCCGGCCCGACCTGGTAATCATTCCTGGCACAAAGACCACCATTCCGGACCTGGCCTGGATGAACGAAAGGGGCCTGACCAACACCATCAAAGAACTGAACAGCAACGGAACGGCGGTGGTCGGCATCTGCGGCGGCTACCAGATGCTGGGGACCAAGGTAAGCGACCCCGAGCATATCGAATCGTCCATGACCGAGTTGGACGGTTTGGGCCTGATGCCGTTGACCACCGTATTTGAAGGCACCAAGGAGACTCACCGCATAAAAGGCAGGGTCTCTGAAGGCTCCGGACTTCTGGCAGGGGCGGCTGGTATGCCGGTCACAGGCTATGAGATACACATGGGCCGGACGGTGGGTGAGGGCTTCGCGCCGGCCTTCCGCATCGAAGACCGGGCGGATGTGCCGGTTACCGAGGCAAACGCCCTTGAAGGCGCGTTGGGTGCCTCCGGCAATGTCATGGGCACCTATATACACGGCCTGTTCCACAACGGTGGAGTGCGGAACGCCATGCTGGCCGAACTGGCCCGGCGCAAGGGTGTGTCCCTTCCCGGTCAGGGCTCCGACCTGGACATGGACTTGGAGTACGACAAGCTGGCTGACTGGGTGCGGTCCAGCATGGATATGGACCTGATCTACCGCCTGTCCGGCCTCAACCGCGAATACGATTCGGACCGGGCCTGATGGCTTCCCAGCTCTGTCTGGTGCTGGGGGGAGTAAGGTCGGGCAAGAGCGCCTTCGCCGAGTCCCGGGTGAGTGCCCTGGAACAGCCGGTGCTCTACGTCGCCACGGGAGTGGCCACCGACGACGAGATGGCAGAGCGCATCCGTCGTCATCAGTCGTCACGTCCGTCCGGGTGGTCAACCCTGGAGGAGCCCGTAGACCTGGCCGATGCCATCGCACCAGCCCTGCGGGGCGGGACCGGCTCGGTCATAATCGATTCAGTGGATGTTTGGGTCGCCAATCTCTTGATGGAAAACCAGGGGCAATCAAAGCAAGAGATGGAAACAGCGGCGCTCGGGCATGCCGACAGGCTTTTGGCCCGGATCGCCGACGCCAGCCAGGGATTTGTGCTGGTGAGCAGCGAGGTAGGATTGAGCCTGGTACCCCCCGAGCCCTTGGGCCGGCGGTTCCAGGACCTCTTGGGGACGGTCAACCAGCGCATAGCCGCCGCCGCCAGTGAAGTGTTCCTGGTCGTGGCAGGCATCCCGAACCGAATCAAGCCGGCCGCTTCGGAGTAACGAGTGCCCCCAGAGATCAACCAAGAAGATTCCGGCGGAGAGTTCTTGGGCAGCGCCACCGCCCGTGCGCCCGGCGTCTGCGGCGAGTTGGCCCAGGGCGTTATCGAGGGTATTCATTTCCTGGTCACCTGCCCGGTGGACTTCTATTCGCGGGTCAAGGTGGAGATCTATTCCGGGGGTCCCGGAATCGAAGCCCCGGAAGACTGCGGAAAGGCAGTGGCCGCCGTGCGCCGTACCCTGTCCCAGCTGAAACAGGCCAAGGTAAGGGCCAAACTCACCATCAACAACCCCATCCCCCGGGGCAAGGGCATGGGCAGCAGCAGCGCCGACCTGGCCGCCGCCATCGCCGCGACGGGCCTGGCCCTGGGCGAGGAGTTGACTCCCTATCAGATAGCCCAGATTGCCCTGTCCATCGAACCCACCGACGGCGTGATGATTCCCGGTGTTGCCCTCTTCGACCACCGGGCCGGGGTCATCCGTGAGAGCCTGGGCCCGCCGCCGCCCATGGAGATCGTGGCCCTGGACCTGGGCGGCACCGTGGACACCGTGCAGTTCAATATGGTGGACCGGTTCGGCCGCTGGCAGTCAGTGGACGAACAGACCACAGAAGCGCTGCGGCTGCTTCGCCAGGGCATAGCCGACCAGGACCCGGTATTGGTGGGCCAGGGCGCGACCATCAGCGCCGAGGCCAGCCGGACCGTCCTGGCCAAGCCCCGACTGGGCGAGGTACAGGACTTTGCCAAGTCTGTGGGGGCGGTGGGCGTGAATGTTGGCCACAGCGGTACGGTGATGGGGGTCTTGCTGGACGCCCGTGAGCGGCGAGGCAAATCGACCTACCACCAGGCCTTAGAGGCCTTTCCCGACGCCGATTCGGTGTATCATTTCCGACTGTTGGGCGGAGGCGTCCAACAGGTGAACACCTAAATTCCTCAAGCTAAGACAAAGGACTGTAATGGCAGATTACAATTTGGCAGTTATTCCCGGCGACGGCGTGGGTCTGGAAGTCATCGCCGAGGGCCGCAAAGCCCTGGAGGCGGTGGCCAGCGTAACCGAGGGGCTGAGTTTCCAGTTCACCGAGTTTCCCTGGGGCTCGGAGTACTACCGGGAGACCGGGAACCTGATGCCCGAGGACGGAATCGAGATACTAAAGGGTTTCGACTCCATCTTGTTCGGTGCGGTGGGCGACCCGAATATCCCAGACCACATCACCCTCCACGGCTTGCTGCTTCCCATGCGGCGGGGCTTCGACCAGGGCGTGTGCATCAGGCCCGCATACCTGTACCCGGGTGTCGAATCTCCCCTGGCCGGCAAGAAGGCCGGCGACATCGACATGGTCATCTTCCGGGAGAACACCGAGGGCGAGTACGCTCCGGTGGGCGGCCGCTTGTATGCCGGGACGGCCCACGAGACGGTGGTGCAGACCAACATGTTCACCCGCCGGGGCACCGAGCGCATCATCCGCGCGGCCTTCGAGTATTGCGTGCGCCGTGACAAGCGCAAGAAGGTGACTTCGGTCACCAAGTCCAACGCCCAGTCATTCGGCATGGTGTTTTGGGACGAGGTGTTCCAAGAGGTCTCCGCTGACTATCCCCAGATAGAGACCGAGTCCCTGCTTGTGGACCGGGCCTGCATGGACCTGGTGCGCTGGCCCGAGGACTTCGATGTGATGGTGGCGTCCAACCTGTTCGCCGACATTCTTTCCGACATCGCCGCGGTGGTCACTGGCAGCATGGGTCTGGCGCCCAGCGCCAACATCAACCCGGAGAAGGAGTACCCGTCGTTGTTCGAGCCGGTGCACGGGGCGGCCTTCGACATCATGGGCAAGGGGATCGCCAACCCGCTGGCCACGGTCTCGGCGGTGGCCATGATGCTGGACCACCTGGGAGAACAAGAAGCGGCCCAAAAGGTGGACAACGCGGTGGCGCGCTGCCTGCAGGAACGCACGGTCCTGACCTCGGACCTGGGCGGCGCCGCCTCCACGTCGGAGATGGGGGACGAAGCGGCCCGTCAGATACGTGAGGGCTAACGGGGTCGTTCGACGAGCTTAGGCCAAAGTACGGAGTTGAGAAATGCCATACGTAGATAACTCGGGCGTCAAGATTCACTACCACGTCGAGGGCGACGGCCCTCCCCTGGTGCTGCAACACGGAGTAACGAACAGCCTGGAAACCTGGTATGCCTACGGCTTCGTCGAGGGACTGAAGAAGGACTACCGGCTGATCTTGGTGGACGCCCGGGGCCACGGCCGCAGCGACAAGCCCCACGACCCCAAAGACTATGACCTGAAGCTGCGGGTGAGCGACATTCTGGCCGTGATGGACGATGCGGGCGTGGACAAGGCCCATTACCTGGGCTATTCCATGGGTGGCCGCATCGGGTTTGGCCTCGTGCAATACGCTCTCGAGCGGTTTCACTCCTTTGCCATCGGAGGGATGGGCGCGAACGTCACCAATACCGATATTCCGCCCGAATCCCGTATCGCCGTGCTGCGCCAAGGTATGGCTGCTTACGTTGCCAACGCCGAGAAGACCGAGGGCCCGATGGAGGCCAAGCGTAAGGAACGACTGCTTCAGAATGACCCTGAAGCTCTGATCGCGGCCACGCTCGCTCCCAATGGCACCGATGGCGTGGAACCGCTGCTGCCCGGGCTGGAGTTGCCCTTCCTGTTGTACTGCGGCGATGCCGACGGGTTCTATCCCGCTGCCAAAGCGGCGGGCGAGGCCATACCCGGAGCTGTGTTCGTGACACTTCCCGGCCTCAACCACGGTGAAGTATCCAGGGCCGGGGAGCAGGTGTTGCCCCACGTTACCAAGTTCCTGAAGGAAGCGACTGCGAAAGTGGGGGCGGGCCGCTAACCTAAAGACTTATCGCGGGACATATCGCGTCGAGCCCTTTCGATTACAGGAGTGAAGCGTTGGCTATAGGTTGGGCATTCATCGGGACTGGCAATTATCCCAACACCAGGGTGGCGCCGGCTGCAGCCTTGGCGGAAGACACGGCAATCATCGCGGCCTATAGCAGAGACCAACAGCGGGCGGACGAGTTCGCCAAGACCCACGGCGCGCTGGCTGCCTACACGTCCGTGGAAGAGTTGCTGGCTGATCCCAGAGTCGATGTGGTCTTTGTCTCCTCTCCCAACAACTTGCACGCTTCCCACGTCCAATCAGCCGCCAAAGCCGGAAAGCATATTCTGGTGGAAAAGCCGATGGCGACCACGGTGGCCGACTGCGTGGCGATGATCAAGGCCTGCGACACCAACGGAGTCAAGCTGGGCATCGGCTTCCAGTTGCGGTTCCATCCAGGCCACGTGGAGGCCAGCAGGCTGGTGCGGGAAGGTGGATTGGGCGAGGTGGCCCTGGCGCAGGTAATGTTGGGCTCTGGCGTTAGAGGAGAACTCCAGAGGGAACTTCGCAGCGGCTTGCGAGAGTGGTGGGAAACGCCCGATATGGTCGGGAACTCCAGGGCCATGATTGGCTCCGGTGTCCACTGCGTGGATGACCTCGAGTTCATACTGGGCCAGACGGTGGTCGAAGTAGCGGCGATAACCGACGGCCAGACGGCGGAGGCCCCGCTTGAGAACCTGGCCTCGTTGTCCTTGCGGTTCAGCGGTGGCGCCATCGGGACGATGGTCTGTGGGAGCCGAATGCCAGACGCCATAAACGACGTGACTGTCTACGGCAGCGACGGCCGGGTCCTACTGAGAAATGCCGCCAGCCCAACCCTGGGCGGCGCCCTGGAAGTGACCAGCGAGACAGTGAACTCTGAGGTTACTTATGAGCCTGACCCTCTGGCGTTGGCGAAGTGGCAGATCGAGGGTTTCAACCAGGCTGTCACCAAAGACGTAGAGCCCCGAGCCTCGGGTCTGGACGGTCTCCGGTCGGTGCAGATCACCGAGGCCATGATCGAATCGGCCAAAACCAAGAGAACGGTGAGAGTGGAGCCCATCAGGTTCTGAGGTGGGGCCCCTACATCGACCCCAGTACCACTCTCACGATACGCTTTTCCAGGGCCTGGCCCAGCTCCACCACCTTGTCCAGGCGGTCGTGGTCGCCGGTCACGCCGATGAATACCACGCCCAAGATGCGTCCAACGCGGAAGTCCACCACGGTGGAGGAGATCAGGCCGTCGGCGCCGCCTTGCAGCACTTTGAGACCCACAGCCTCATCGAAGAACCCCTGGGGCTCCAGACGGGTTGTGGAAACCAGCTGATGGCCCTGCCCCACGCTCTCTCCCACCCGGTCCTCGAAGTCTTTCAGGAAGATGTCGTGCATCCAGTTGTGGACTGAGTCCGGGGAGTCGAACAGGTGTACCACCGAGGCGGCCATGAAATCGAACCCGTCGGACATGACCATATTCGAGGTGGGCCCCAGTTCCCGCATGGCCCCGGTCACCCGGCCGGCCAACGCAAAACGCTCTGAGGTGTTTCCCTCGAACCCGTGCTCGGCCAGTGTGGCGTTATCAAGGATTCCTTCCCGGATCACCTGGTGCCCTTGGAACTCCTCCGGGAACTCGGGCTTTTCCAGGACCATATTTTCAAGCGAGTTTTCGCCTACGCTATACGTCAGGCGGTCAATCGAGGACCTTGTCAAACCTGTCTCCTGTAGATTGGGCGTGTTCGTAGCCCGGTAACATTCAGGATGTTATTCCTGAGAATTTGCTCTTGGACCAGTCCCGAAAAGCCGGTTGGCTAACCGCAGACCATTGGATAAACGTGCAGATACCGGGTGGCCTCCACCGGGAGCACGCTCTTGGACCAGCTTCCACCGCCATCGGTACTGCTGTATACCTCGCCGCTGTAGGCGGCACAGTAGATGTGGTCGGGCGCGGCGCGGTCAATGGCTATCTGCATCATACGGCCCGGCACCCTTTCGCCCAAGTCCATGCGGTCATAGGTCTCGCCGGCGTCGGTGCTCTTGAACAACGCGCCTTCCTGGACGGTGTCGGGGGGAGCGGCGCCGCCGCCTGCCCCGGCCGCCAGATAGATGGTCTTGGGGTCGTCGGGTGCGACCAGCAGGTCGCGGCAATAGGAGCCGCCGGGGAACATTTCCTCCACCTGCACGTGCTCCCAGCGCGCGCCCTTGTCCCGGCTGCGGAACATGGCCGTCTGGGTGGCTATGTGGACGGTGCCCGGAGCGGCCGCGCTGACCTGGACCTGGTGCAGGTCCAGGGTGTTGTTCTTGATGTATGGGCCGTCGATCATCGAGTCCCATGACTCGCCGCCGTCACGGCTGGACAGCAGGCCGCCCACTTCGATGGCCGCGTACATGTCCTGGGTGTTGGTCGGGTCGATGGCCATACCGATGACCCGTTTCCCGGTGGGGGGCATATAGGTCGTGATGTGGGGATACACCACCCGGCTGGTGTCCATCATCTCCCAGGTGTCTCCGCCGTCTTTGGAGCGGGAGATGGAGCAGGGATCGTAGCCGGCGAACATCACGTCGGGGTTGTCGGGGTGAATCACCAGGGACCAGACCTCTTTGCCGGGGCCTGCGTCATTGAGAGCTTCCCAGGTATCTCCCCGGTCCTTGGAGCGGTAGACGCCCTTATCGGTGCCGGCGAACACGATCTTGGGGTCGTCGGGGCGGATGGCCAGGGCGCGTACCTGGGGGTTGGCGGGCAATCCCTTGGAAATGTCCACCCATTCGTCTTCACCGTCGGCCCGGCGGAGCATGCCGCCTTCGCCGATATAGTCACCTTCCCCGGCCAATCCGAGGAATACAAAAGTCCGGTGGTCTGAGGCTACCATGATGCGTGTACCTCCAAACTTGCTGGTGTGCAAAATAAGATACACGAATTCTTGGTGTATTCCACCCATCTGTCAAGGGTCTGTGGCAAGACTCCAGCTATGGCGCGGTCTATCAGACTGAGGTAATATTTAACCCGCCAGCCAGTGGGGCGTCACGCTCATTCGGACCAAGGTATGGGACGGGCGCCGAAACGAGGGCTAATCAGGCACAGGGTCACTAATGAAGAACAAAATCTACAAGACCATGGATGACGCCGTGGCGGATATCCCCGACGGCGTCACTATTCTCAGCCCGGGTTTCAGTGGCGTGGGCGTGCCCCGCAACCTGTTGGCCGCGCTGAACCGCCAGGGGGCCAAGGGACTGACCGGCGTCTCCAACAACGCCGGGACCATCGACGAGAATGTGGACATCGGCACGTTGGTGGAAGCAGGCCAGATGAAAAAGATGATCTGCGCCTTCACCGCCTCGCCCCATCCCTCCCAGGTCACCCCCTTCACCCGCATGTACAACAACGACGAGATTGATGCCGAACTGGTGCCCCAGGGCACCCTGGCCGAGCGTCTCCGCTGTGCGGCGGCCGGAATCGGCGGTTTCTACACCCCGACCTCGGTGGGCACCGAGCTGGCCGAGGGTAAAGAGCACCGGGAGATCAACGGCCGTGTCCATGTTTTGGAATACCCCCTGCCTGGCGATTACGGCCTCATCCGGGCTTGGAAGGCCGACACCGCCGGAAACCTGATATTCCGGTTGACCCAGCGCAACTTCAACCCCCTGATGGCCATGGCCGCCAAGGTGACCATTGTCGAGGTGGAGGAAGATATCGTTGAGGCCGGTGAGCTTGATCCCGACCACATCCACGTGGCCGGCATCTATGTGGACCGGCTGGTGAAGATCCCTGAAGACGGCATCTGGATCTAATAAAGAAATCGGCTGACAGCAGAACGCTCTCAGCTTAACTACGGAGACCAAGAATGGCCGAGAAAGTGAAACTGGAACGACAGGCGATGTGCGACCGGCTGGCCATGGAATTCCAAGATGGCTGGATCGTTAACCTGGGCGTGGGAATGCCCACCCTGTGTTCCAACTATTCGGACCCCACCAGGGAGATCATCAACCACGCCGAGAACGGAGTGGTCGGCTACGGCCCTCTGGCCAAGGAGGGCGAGGAAGACCGGCACCTGGTCAACGCCGGGGGCCAGAAGGTGACGCCCCTGCCGGGGATGGCCTGTGTCCACCACGCCGACTCGTTCATGATGATTCGCGGCGGGATGATCGACGTCACCGTCATGGGTGCCTACGAGGTTGCGGAGAACGGCGACTTCGCCAATTGGCGTATCCCCAGCCGCAAGGGCGGCGGCATCGGTGGGGCCATGGACCTGGCGGCCTGCGCCAAGCGGGTCTTCATCGCCATGGAACACACCACCCGCGACGGCGGGCACAAGTTGCTCAAGAAGTGCACCCTGCCCATCACCGCCCCCGGTGTGGTCAAGATGCTGGTGACCGACCTGGGCCTGTTCGAGATCACGCCCGAAGGATTCATGCTTCTGGAGCATGCTCCCGGCTGGACCCCCGAAGAGATTCAGGAACAGACCGAAGCCAAGCTGCTGATCTCCGACGATTTGAAGGAGTTCCGCTTTAGGAGCTAACTTCTAGAAGAAGTCGGTCCCGCCGTTTATGTGCAGGGTCTGACCGGTCATGAACCCGCAGTCGTCCGTGACCAGGAACACGGCCGCCGACGCGATGTCATCCACATGGCCCAATCGCCCGATGGGTATGTCGGCGGTGTCCCGCATCCCGCCCTGGGGGTACCAGCTAAGGTCCCTTGACGTGTCGATGCGGCCCGGCGATATGACGTTCACCCGGATGTTCTTGGGCGCGAATTCCGAGGCCAACCCCCTGGCCAGGCCGATGATTCCCATCTTGGCGGCTGAAACGTGGGAGCGCTGGGCGGTACCCTTGAACGCCCCGTCCCCGGTGAAGAACACTATCCGGCCGTAGCCCTTCTGCTCCATGGACGGTATGGCCGCATGGGCCACATGGAAGGCCCCGTCCAGGACCACGCCTCTCACGCGGTGCCATTCTTCCAGCGTTACTTCCGTGAAGGGTTGATGGGGCCGGATGGCGGCGTTACTGATCAGGATGTCCACTCCCCCGAACTGCTCGTTGGCGGCCGCGAACATGTTGCTCACCTGCTGATGGTCCGAAACGTCGGCCACGAAGGGCAGGGCCTCGACACCCAACTCCCGGGCCTCGGCGGCCACTGATTCGGCCTCTTCCGTGTTGGAACGGGCGTTGACCACCACGTTGGCGCCTTCCGCGGCCAGCTTCAAGATGATGGCCCGGCCGATGTTGCGGCCCGAGCCGGTGACCAGGGCAGTCTTACCTTCCAAGCGCTTCATTGTTGGACCTCATTCGCGGTTGAGATTCGGAGTCCCGGACGCGCAAACCCGAGCCCGGAACAGGTGGCCGGGATTATAGCACGGGGCCTCCCCGTCCCCTCCCGGAAACTTGGTAGACCGGAATTTAGTTGTTCGTCGTATAATCCGGTGCTGTGATGTCAATTATCGGTAATATAAGGGTAAGCAGACTGTTGGCGGCCATGCCTGGAGAGCCGTTCGGCGGGAGGGACAGCTGAGCCCGATGCCGTTCTTGTCGCTGGTCTACTGGCTCCTGCGCCGCCGGCTGCGCCAGTCCTGGCTTCTTTTGGCGGTCACGTCCTTCGGCATATTGGCCTCGGTGACCATCATGTCCACCGGGGCTCTCTACTCCCGTGCCCTGGGCGAGGCCGGACTGCGCCACTCCCTGGCCTCGCTGAACCCTGAGGTGCTGGACGTACAGGCCATCGCCCAGAACCGTCCCCTTGGACGGGCCGATTACGACCCTCTGGAATCGCTGGTTCGGAAGTCTGCAGACCAAAGGGTGGGGGAGCTTCTGCGGGGCATCGAGCGCTACGGACGTGCCCAGCCCAACTTGCTGCTTCTGAACACGCCAACTTCTCCCATGTTGGGCGCGCCTTCGGGACGGCCCTTCTTTCTCACCGGGTTCCAAGAGCATGCCAGGCTGACTGGAGGCCGTTGGCCCGAGAGCGGCGGCGTTGCCGAGAGCGGTGACATCGAGACCGTTGTCGGGACTGAGACCGCCAGAAAATCTGGCTATGAGATTGGCGACCGGGTCTTCCTGGTGCCCGTGCGCGGTTCACGGGAGCGCATCTCCTTCACCATCGTCGGCCTGACCGACCCAATAGACGCCCAGGAGGAGTACTGGATGGGTGCGCCGGTCTATTTCGACCTGCGGCCGGTGGGTGAGTCTGTAGTTGCTCCGCTATATGTCACGGAAGAGGACTTCTTTGGCCTCATCGGCGCCCGTTACCCGACGCTGGTTGGCGACTTCGGGTTCTACATCTTTCTGGACTCGGGCTACCTGACCGCCGGCAACGCCGATGCCGTGAAGGCGCAGGTGGACGCCCTGGAGACCGACCTCAACAAGGAATACCCTCGGACGTTGGTGTTGAGCCGCCTGGGTCTTACGGTGGACGAGTTTGACAAAGCCTTGACCCTGGCCCAGGTGCCCCTGTATCTGTTCTTGTCCCTTGTGGTTGTGGTAGTCCTGTATTTTCTAGCTCTGATAACCGGCATATTGGGCCGCAGCCAGGCCGAGGAAGCGGGGCTTTTGATCAGCCGGGGCGCCAGCGTGATGCAGGTAGCCGGAATCCTGGCCATGGCGGAAGGGGTTGTGGCCCTGCTGGCCACGGCCATCGGGCCATTCTTGGCCTGGGTCATCGTCAAGACCCTGCTGCTGGACACCATCAACCTCGGTGGAGATTTCCAGTCCTCCATCCCCTTGGGCCTGGGCCTGGATATGTTCTGGATGGGGGCGCTGGGCGGAGTGCTTGCTCTGCTTGTTTTGTTAGTCACCGCTGTGGGCCGGGCCAGAGTCGGCACGTTGGAGTCCCTGTTGTCACGCGCCAGGCCGCCCTCGGTCCCCTTCCTGCACCGCTACTACCTAGACCTTCTGGCGGTGGCCGTGGTTGCCGTGGTCTGGTATCAGGTGCGGGGCCGGGACGGGTTCGTCGCGGAAGAACTGGCATCCCAGGGCCTGAACGTGGACCCGACTTTGGTGCTGGGTCCGGTGATGGGCCTCTTCGCCGCCGCGGTGCTGTTGATGCGTGTGCTGCCGCTGTTGGTTCGGTTCCTGGCCTGGGCCGGGCGGAGAGGCGGCGCCGTCTGGTTACAGTTCTCCCTCTCGCGCCTGGCCAGAGACCCCATACCCCACGGGTCCCTGGCTGTGATCCTCATGCTGGCCGCGGCCCTGGGGGTCTTCGGGGCCACCTTCCAGTCCAGCCTGTCCAAGAACCAAACTGACCAGGCCAGCTACAGTGTGGGCGGCGATATGGTTGTCAGCGGCCCGGGTCTTCCAGCGGACGCCCCGGAGAAGTTGGCGCTGATACCCGGCGTGACGGCTGTGAGTCCGGTGCTTCGGGAATCGGTAGCCCTGTTGGACGGGCCTCAGGACCGGAGTGTTGACCTGTTGGCGGTGGAACCACGGGCATTGGCGGAGGCTGCTTGGTTCCGGGGAGATTTCTCTGATGACAGCCTGGTGGAGATCGGCCGCCAGCTGAGGCCAAAACCCTTTCCCGCCAACCTGGCCGGGACCGGCATCCCCCTGCCCGAGCAGGCGCGCTCCCTCGGGGTCTGGGTGGACACCAGCGTGTTGGAGGAGTTGGACATCCGGGCCGATGTGAACATGTGGGGCCGGGTTATGACCGCCACCGGCCGCTACCGCAGTTTCCTCATGGGGAGTATTCTCGATCCCGAAGAGGCCGTTTCCACGGGACCGGACCCCGGGAGCCCCTGGCGTTTATACCGGGGAGAGCTGCCTCCCGAGTCCAGTTCCGTCGCCCTGCCGCTGGAGTTGGTGTCCGTGTTCTTCAGCACCAGCCCCTCGGCCCGTCTGGCCAACGGTGTTTTGCACCTGGACGACATAACAGCCTACGGGCCATTCCTGGGCAGCAGCGGTGTGGTGGTGGAGGACTTTGAGGGGCTTTCGCCCTGGCAACCCCTGGCCAACCAAGCGTCAATTCCGGACGCTGCCCAGCGCCTGGGGATCAGCGCCCGGACCGGCGCCTCTGGGATGCAGTTTTCCTGGGAGGAGGCGTTTTCCGTGGGCCAAAAGGGCATCCATCTGCCCCCGGGCCCCTTTCCCCTTCCCGCCATCGCCGGGCCCGGTCTGGGAGTTGGTCAGCAGGTGCGGGTGAAGTTGGGAAAACTGGCCATGCCGGTCCATTTTGTGGGCCAGGTCAGCCACTTCCCGACCCTGTATGCGGAGCGCAATCCCTATTTCATCGTGGACCTTGCCGACTACCGGGAGTATCAACGGCGCCTGCCGGAGAGCGATGTGGAACAGCCCGGCGAGATGTGGCTGGCCCTTGACCCGGATGCCGACCGGGAGCAGGTCATAGCCCAGATACCGGCTCAGCTGCCCGGACTGATCTCAATCCGGGACCGGGAGAAGGTTGCGTCTCTGGCCCGGCGCAACCCCCTGGCCGGCGGCGGCTGGAACGGACTTACCGTCTTCAGCATGGTGGCCATCGGTATCTCGGTGCTCTTGACTCTCATAGTCCATGCCTTGGTATCCATCCGCATGGGGCGCATGGACCTGGCGGTGGCCCGGGTGCTGGGCTTCTCCCGGCGGCAGTTCTTCCTGTCCTTGGCCACCGAGCGGCTGATCGTTGCCGTGCTGGCCATTTCCGCCGGCGCCGCCATGGGCTATTGGCCGGGGCTGGAGATATTGGAACTGGTGGACCTGACGTCCAAGGGAGATGCGCCGGTGCCGCCCCTCACACCCAGCGTTAAAGGATGGCTGATGGCCGGGGTGATGGCCGGGTTGTTGGCGGCTTCCGCTCTGTCCGTACTCTTTGCCACCTGGGCGTCACGACGGCTCAACGTCGCCGAAGTGCTGCGCGGAGGCTCCTGATGACGGCCATGATCAGGTTCGCCTACGTGATGGCGGTAAGGCGGGTGGTCACCGGGTGGCGTCTGGAGGCGGTGCTCTTCGGCGGCATCCTGTTGGC
>CEOQ01155287.1_pt1 | contig 22377 bp, 19 predicted proteins | sample 361351 | NCBI WGS metagenome assembly CEOQ01 (sample SAMEA2619907, study PRJEB7988) | marine metagenome | biome: marine biome (ENVO:00000447); feature: deep chlorophyll maximum layer (ENVO:xxxxxxxx); material: "saline water (ENVO:00002010), including plankton (ENVO:xxxxxxxx)" | depth 60 m | reverse complement strand
CCTGATAATAGGCTTGAAAAAATATACAAGATTGCTGGGTCAAAAGAACTAATCCCAGCTCACACAACCTTTGTTGATATAGCTGGCATCGTTAAAGGTGCCTCTAAGGGAGAGGGTTTAGGGAATGCATTCCTAGCAAATATCAGAGAAGTAAATGCTATTGTGCATGTCGTGAGGTGCTTTAAGAATAATAATATAACCCATGTGCATGGGGACATTAATCCAGTTGATGATCTTGAATTAATTCAAACAGAATTAGCTCTATCAGACTTACAAGCTCTGCAAAGTAAAATTAATAAATATCAAAAATCTATAAAAAGCCATGATCCAAAACTTAAACAAGAATATGAAATATTAAGGATATTAGAGTCAATGATATCTAAGAATAAAATACCTAGTATTAATGAATTTAAAGATAATGATATGAATTTTGTAAAAAGTTTAAATCTATTATCATCCAAGCCATTCTTTGTAATTGCCAATATATCAGAAGATTTGAATAATAATCATATTAATAAACTCCAGGAATGGTGCGAACACAAAGGTATTTCGTTAATACCTGCTAATATAAAAAATGAATATGAAATTGCTTCATTAGATTCTGATGAAAAGCAAGAATATTTAAAACTACTTGAAATCAATGAGCCTGTACTCGAAAAGTTGATAAGAACTGGATATGCATTATTGGGAAAAGAAACGTATTTTACGACAGGCCCAAAAGAAACACGGGCATGGACTATCCAACAAGGCTCGCTAGCACCTAAAGCAGCTGGCAAAATACATTCAGATTTTGAAAAAGGTTTTATAAAAGCCGAGGTAATAAGCTTTGATGATTATCTTAACTATGAAGGTTACTTAGGAGCTAAAGAAGCAGGTGCTCTCAGATTAGAGGGAAAAGATTATATTGTTCAGGATGGTGATATTATTTTATTCAAACATAATGTTTGACATGAGAGTACTTAGATATATCATTCCTATCCATGGCTATGTAGCTCAGATGGTTAGAGCACGGCACTCATAACGCCGGGGTCGGTGGTTCAATTCCACCCATAGCCACCAACTTTTAGCTTAAAACTATAACTATTTCTTTTTTTTCAAGAAAGCAAGAATAATAACTATAGAAATAAGCGCTAAAAGCCCATCCTGACCAACTAGCTTAAGAATTTCACTTAGGTTCGTATAAACCTGGCCTATAAAAGGCACATCGGGTCCAAAGATGACACCTAAGAGTAATGCAGCAGAAACTAGTGGTAAAAGAACATCTATAAGCTTCTGCAGGAATTTTCTAATTTTCTTTAGACTTTTTCTCATATTAGATACAAAAATGACATCTGACAGGGGTAATCCCATCAGATGTCAAAGTATAGACTATACTCTTAAATTTAATTATCTAAGTAGTCCGATAAGTATTGCAGCAGCAAGAAGCCCTACTAAGCCGGCATCACCTAGACCTTTGATAAGATCTACTAGATTGTCTAGTACATTACCAAAGAACCAAGCGTCTCCGCCGAAGACTACTCCAGCTACTACGCCAAGACCTACTACAGCTACAAGAATACTTGTAAGACTTTTTACTAGGTCTCTAATCATACTTAATGCATTATCCATAATTTCCCCCTATGGTTTTATATGGTTGATACGTATAAAACCATAAAAGTATATTAATAACAAATTATTTCTTACTATGGAGTCAAAAAACTTGACAAAGCCAAATTTAGTTATCTATTGCTTTAGCTGATAACTTAAGTTTACCGCGATCAAAACCTATGAGCTTAACCTTGATAGTGTCTCCCTCGCTTAATACATCGGAAACATTTTCAACTCTTTCTTTAGAAATTTCAGAAATATGAAGTAATCCATCTTTACCAGGTAGGATATTAACAAAAGCACCAAAATCTACGATTTTTACTACAGTACCATCATAGATTTTATCAATCTCAGGGTCTTCAATAATTGACTCGATCATACTTAAGGCATCACGCATGGTCTGTTGATTCTCACCAAAGATAGTAACTATGCCCTCATCATTAATATCAACTGAGGCTCCTGACTCTTGTTGTATATTTTTAATCACTGCTCCGCCTTTGCCAATAATTTCTTTGATCTTATCTTGATGTACTGTTAATTTTTTCATTGCAGGTGCATTTTCAGAGAGCTCTCTTGGCTGATTGATGGTTTCATTCATAATGTTGAGAATATGCATTCGAGCATTCTTTGCTTTATCTAGGGCAACTTCCATAATTTCTTCATTTATGCCCTCAATTTTTATATCCATTTGAAGAGCAGTAACACCATCTTTTGTGCCAGCTACCTTAAAATCCATGTCACCCAAGTGGTCTTCATCACCTAAGATATCAGTTAGTACAGCAAATTTATCTCCCTCCTTAATCAATCCCATTGCAACTCCTGCAACTGGAGCTAGAATAGGAACCCCAGCATCCATTAATGACAACGACGTTCCACATACTGTTGCCATAGAGCTGGATCCATTAGATTCAGTAATTTCTGAAACAACCCTTAAGGTATAACCAAACTCATCAGAATTTGGTAAAACTGCTTTGATTGCACGTTTTGCTAGATTTCCATGGCCTATCTCTCGTCTTTTTGGTCCAACAGGCATACTAATCTCTCCAACGCTGTAACCTGGAAAATTATAGTGCAACATAAAAGGATCTGAACTCTCGCCGTTTAACCCCTCTATTCTTTGTGCATCTTTAGTGCTACCAAGAGTGGCTGCTACTATTGCTTGTGTTTCTCCCCTAGTAAATAATGCAGATCCATGTGCCCTTGGTAAGACGTTAGATTCCACTTCTATTGGCCTGACGGTATCTAAATCCCTTCCATCGATCCTTGGTTCATCAGCTAATATTGACTCCCTAACAATACTCTTTTCTACATTTTTAAAAGCACTTTTTAATCTGCCTATCTCAATCTCATCTAAATCTTCATGATCTGTTAATATCTGCTCTTGAATGCTATTTATTTCATTGACTCTATCTGATTTATCTGCAATCTTAAATGCATTATTAATCTGTTCCTTAAATTTCTCTTTAATAGAATTTTCATATTCTAAGATTGAGGGAATATCTTCTATTTCCCATTGTTCATTACTAACTAATTCACTTAATTGATTGCAAGCAGCGATCACTTTCTGCATTTCTTGATGCCCAAATAAAACTGCACCTAACATTAAATCTTCATCTAGTTCTTTAGCTTCTGATTCGACCATCAGTACAGCATCTTTAGTGCCAGCAACCACCATCTCAAGGTAGGAGTTATTTAAATCACTTATCCCAGGATTTAAGACAAAACTATTATCTATAAAACCAACTTTTGCTACTCCAATTGGACCCTGAAATGGTATTCCAGATATTGTTAGTGCAGCACTAGCGCCTATCATTGCAGCTATATCAGCACTATGATCTTTATCTGAAGACATAACTGTGCATATAACCTGGACTTCATTTGTAAATGTCGAAGGAAATAATGGTCTAATCGGCCTATCGATTAGGCGTGATATCAGAGTTTCTTGTTCTGTTGGTCGGCCTTCTCTTTTAAAAAAACCACCAGGTATCTTACCAGCAGCATAAAACTTTTCTTGATAAAAAACTGCTAACGGAAAAAAATCTTTTGCTGGATCAGCTTCTTTTTTTGCTACTACAGTGGTTAATACTACTAAATCACCTGAGGTAACTAATACACTTGATGTTGCTTGTCTTGCAACTTGCCCTGTCTCTAATAAGTATTTTCTATTCCCATACTCAAATTCTACTTTCTTTTTATTAAAATTAATTTTATCCACTTAATGTCTTCCTTGGCTCACCCTCTAAGCTCTAATGATGCAACTATTTCATTATATCTTTCTGGCTCATTTCTTTTTAAATATGCTAATAGCTTCCTTCTTAAGTTAACCATCCTAATTAGACCAGTTCTAGAGTGGTGATCTTTCTTATGCTCTTTAAAATGGGATTGAAGTTTATTAATATTTTTTGTTAATAAAGCAATTTGGACTTCTGGTGAACCTGAATCATTTTCTTTGGTACCAAACTTTTTTAAAATTTCCTCTTTTTCTTTCTTAGCTAAAGCCATTATCTCTCCTTGGGTATGCACAATTATCCTCCTAAAGCCTTGCATACCTAAAGCTTCGGAGCGTGTAGCTTATTACTAAACAGATAATTAAACAAGGAATTCTTGTTTAATGCAGCCATCTTTTTTAATTGATCCTAGACCTATAAATTTATTTTCAGAAAAAACTCTTAATAGCTTAGTGCCTTTATTACATTGAATCCCAACACCATTTACAAACTTTTTTGTGTCTTCTGGAGATAGCATAAGCTTTTCATAGCCTTTAAATGCATCTTTGATATGAATTAAATCTGACATTTCTACATTGTTAATATCTTTAGCATCTGAAATACGAAAATCTCCCTGTGATAATCTTTGTAATTTAGATAGATGGCATCCAATACCTAATCCTGTTCCTATATCTCTTGCTAAGGATCGTATATATGTGCCTTTGGAACAGCTAATTTTAAAGGAGCATTTTGGGAAAGATTGTTCCATAATTTCTATGTCATATATATTAATTTCTCTGGGCTCTTTTGTAACAGGCGTGCCCATCCTTGCTAGTTCATATAATTTTTTGCCTTTATGTTTTAATGCAGAGAACACTGGAGGTGTCTGGTGCTGGGTCCCAATAAAAGAATTAATAACTTTAATAATATTATCCTGACTAGGAATTTCGTTGCTAGAGAATATTATTTGTCCTTCTAAGTCATCTGTGTCTGTTTGTGCCCCTAAACATATTTCAGCTAAATAGCATTTATCATAATTTAAAAAAAACTTAGATAATTTAGTAGCCTTATTCAGACCTAAAACTAATAACCCAGTAGCTTGAGGGTCTAAAGTACCAAAATGACCAATTTTATCTAAGCTGAATTTTTTCTTTATGAATTGAACAATATAGTTAGAAGAAACTCCTTGATGTTTATCAACTAATAAAATGCCATTATTCATTGATCGAATTGATAAGATTATTTATAGAGTTAGCTCTATCTAAACTATTATCAAATTTAAAAATTAATTTAGGGACCCTTTTCAAGTGTAATAATTTAGATACCTTTGAACGTATCATAGATGCAAATTTTTCGATATGGTCTTTCTGAGGAGCCGAATCTTCATTACTGCCGATAATTGTAAAAAAAACTACTGCTTTGCTCAGATCTTGTGAGGCTTTAACATCAACTATATTGAAATTGGCAAATCTAGGATCTTTGACTTGATGTATTATGAGGTTTGAAATCTCTCTTTTTAATAAGTCTTCTACTTGTAATAAACGATTTGACATTATCAGAGCTTTTGTGACTCTTCTTTTCTGTCAAATACCTCGATCTTATCTTGAGGCTTAATGTCTTTATAATTCTTAATACCAATACCACATTCAGTCCCATTCTGAACTTCTTTTACATCATCCTTAACTCGTCTTAGAGAGTCAAGCTCTCCTTGATGAATTACAACATCATCTCTTAAAACTCTAACTGGCTTCCCTTTAAAAATTGATCCTTCAATAACTACACATCCGGCAACTTGACCAAACTTAGGTGAATTAAATACTTCTAATACTTCTGCAATACCTACAATTTCTTCTTTAATAATAGGTTCGAGCATGCCAGTTAATCTTAACTCAGCCTCATCTATTAATTCATAAATAATACTGTGGTAACTTAATTGAATATTATTATCTTCTATAAGCTTTTTAGAGCTAGTGTCTGCTCGAACATTAAATCCTAAAATAATTGAATCAGTAGCAAGAGCTAAATTAACATCCGATTCAGAAATGCCTCCAACACCAGATGAGACAATCTTTATAGATGCGTCTTCGTTACCTATCTTACTTAAGCTTGCATTGATTGCTTCTGAGGTTCCAGCAACATCTGTTTTTAAGATGACATTTAGAATCTTTTTATCTGATTCCCCCATTGTTTCAAAGATGTTTCCTATGTTTTCATCTCTCTGTTTTAAAACTTTCTTATCTTTACGCAGATTTAATCTATACTCACTTATTTCCCTTGCTTCTTTTTCCGAACTTACAATAATAAATGACTCTCCAGCACTTGGTGCAGAATCTAGACCTAGAACTTCAACTGCTGATGAAGGAGAAGCTTCTTTTAGTTTTTGTGCTTCTGAAGATGATATGCTTTTTATCTTTCCAAAGGACGTGCCAGATACCATGACATCACCAATGCTTAAAGTGCCATTCTGAACTAACACTGTTGCTACTGCGCCTTTAAATTTATCTAATTCTGATTCAATAATAATACCTTGAGCAGGTCCATCATGATGCGCCATCAACTCAAGAAGTTCAGCTTCAAGCGATATAGCTTCGATCAATTTATCAATCCCTTCACCAGTTGTTGCTGATACTGGGATCATTTGTACATTTCCTCCCCAATCCTCAGGAACTAATTCTTTTCCTGCTAAATCACCTTTAACCTTTTCAATATCAGCATCTTCTAAATCAATTTTGTTTATAGCCACGACAATTGATACATCCGCAGCCTTAGCGTGATCAATTGCCTCTTCAGTCTGAGGCATTACACTGTCATTAGCTGCAACAACTAAAATCACTATATCAGTGGTATTGGCTCCTCTAGCTCTCATTTGTGTAAATGCAGCATGGCCAGGTGTATCTATAAAGGTTATTTTTGATTCTTTAAATACAACTTCGTATGCTCCTATATGTTGGGTAATTCCGCCTGCTTCAGCATCTACCACTTTTGATTTTCGTATATAGTCGAGTAAAGAAGTTTTGCCATGGTCAACATGACCCATGACAGTTACGACAGGATATCTAGATGCAGGTTTATCAGAATATTCTATTTTCTTAATAATCTGTTCTTCAACTGACTCTAATTCAATTGCAACTCCGTTATGACCAATTTCTTCTGTTACAAGAATTGCTGTCTCCTGGTCAATGGAGTCATTTATTGTAGCTACAACACCTAATGACATGAGTTGTTTCACAACTTCTCCACCCTTAACTGACATTAGCTTAGCTAAATCACCTACTGTGATTGTTTCAGGAATCTCTATATCCTTCTTAACAAACTCTTCTGGCTTAGCGAATTGATGTGCTGAAGAAGCTTCAGGGTCAGATAATTCTTTTCTATGGTATTCTTTTGCAGCTTTTGACAACTGATCTTTCACGTCAATCTTGGGCGCCTGTTTCCTTGCATCTCTATCAGTTGTTCTTTTTGGAGTCTTTTGTTTTTCCTGTTTTAATTTAATTGCTTCTTTAATTTGATCTTCTCTTTTTTTCTTTTGTTCTTTTAATTGTTCTGCAGCGGCCTGTCTCTTTGCTTCAATATTGTCAGAGAATGTTTTTGAAGTGTCTTTTGAGGTCTTCTTCGCAGAGCCTTTAGATTGTATTTTGACTCCGCTCTCTGACGATTGAACTACTTTTGATCTAGAAGGTTTTCTATCTTTTAGGAACTCTAATAAAGCCTTCTTATCTGATGGGGTGACCTCATCAGTAGCTTTTGAATGGGATAATCCAGCAGCCTTCATTCTTTCTAGAAGAACAGAAGGCTCTATCTTTAGAGCTTTAGAGAAATCTTTAACGCTTAATGCCATATTATCTATTTAAACCAACTTTCTCTTGCCTTCATTATAATTTCAGAAGCTTTTTTATCATCTATAGAAATAATATCTTGTAATTCATCAATTGCTAACTCACCAACATCATCCGTGCTCTTGATTTTATTTTCTTTAAGAGTTTCTATCTCATCTTCACTAAAGCCTAGGTTGCTTAATGAAGCAATTTCTTCTTCTTCAGCAGAGAATTCTCCCATGGCCTCTATAAGAGCTACATCTGCAGCTAATGCCTTCATTTCATTTGCTCTCTCTTCATTGATAGATAACGCTTTTATCAACAATGGGCTATCAGCATAAGCAATATCATCAAAACTGTTCATACCAGCCTCGATGATCTTCTCAGCATCAGACTCATTAATGGATAAACTCTCCATAATCTTGGCTTGGAACTCTGTTTCAATAATTTTCTCCTGTGCTTCAGCTTCCTCTGAAGAAATAATATTAAGCTCCCAACCAACAAGCTTTGATGCTAAACGAATATTCTGACCACGTGCGCCAATAGCAATTGCTAAATTATCTTCACTAACTGCTAATTCCATTGAACGTGTATCTTCATCCATAACAATAGATTCAACTTTAGCAGGAGACAGGGCATTAATGACCATTTGAGCAGGGTTATCTTCATAAATAACAATATCTATCCTTTCATTTTCTAGATCACCTGATACCGCTTGAACTCTCGAGCCTCTCATACCAACACATGCGCCAACTGGATCTATTCTCCCATCATTAGTTTTGACTGCTATCTTAGATCTTGAACCTGGATCTCTAGCTATGCCTCTAATCTCAATAATATCTTCATTGATCTCTGGGACTTCAACGCGAAATAATTCTGTTACCATTTCTGGGCATTTCCTACTTAACATCAATTGAGATCCTCTGCCCTCAATCTCTTTAATCTGCAATATTGATTTAATCCTATCGTTAATTTTATATATTTCCCCAGGCAATAATTGATCTCTAGGTAAAATAGCTTCTATATCATTGTTAATCTCAACAATAATATTATCTCTAGTAACTCGTTTAACAATTCCGTTCACCAAAGTATTATCTTGATTGCGATATTTAGATACAATGTTCTCTCTTTCTGCCTCCCTAACCTTTTGCATCATTACTTGGCGAGCTGCTTGAGTCTCAATTCTGCCGAAATCAATATTATTGACTTCCATAGAAAAAGTTTCGCCAATACTTAGGCCTGAATCATCAGCTGTCTTGTGTGATTCAATATGAAATTCTGGGTCACTAGAATCAGTTACTAGCCAAGACCTCTGAGTCTTATAGTCTCCTGTTTTACGGTTGATCAAAACTGATATATCTGCATCTTCATGGAAATGCTTCTGAGAAGCAGATGCTATTGCGGTCTCTAAAGCTGTAAAAATAACCTCTTCTGCAATTCCTTTTTCATTAGAAACTGATTCAACTACAGCTAAAATCTCTTTGCTTTCCATAATTTCATTCCTTTTATAATTAAAACCTTGGTATTAACCTGCATGCATCAATCGATGAAAACAATATCTCATGATGTGTCCCATCAATATCTTCAAATAATAATTTCTTACTTATAATATCAACTAGCTTTAATTTATGAGAGTAGCCCTCATTTATTTTCATTTTCAACTTGATATTAAAAGACTCTCCGACAAAATTTTTGAACTGTTCAAATTTAAAAATTTTTCTATCCATGCCAGGGGTTGATACCTCCAAAATGTATTCAAAATCTACTAAATCACTATCTAAGGGAAGTTCATAATTTAGTTCTTTTGATACCTTTTCGCAATCTGCAAGAGTAGCTCCCCCTATTGCATCAATATAGACTCTAATAATAGGTGTGCTTTTACCTTTTAAGAAATCTATTCCCCAAAGATCACAACCATTATCTATGACTGATGGAGATATTTTTTCTTCTAAATTTTTAACTCTCATGTCTCATTCTTCTTTATACAAAAAAAGGCCATATGGCCCCACGTAAAATACTAAACTGTGGACTGGTAGCGGGGGCTGGATTTGAACCAACGACCTTCGGGTTATGAGCCCGACGAGCTACCAAACTGCTCCACCCCGCATCGCAGCGAATGAGAAGTGTAAAGAATTAAGACCTAATTGGTCAAGTATATTATGTTTAAAAGTTCATTACCCTTAGGATTAGTTTAAATATTGATATAATCATCCATCATTTTGCCGAAGTGGTGGAATCTGGTAGACACGCTATCTTGAGGGGGTAGTGAGCTTATGCTCGTGCGGGTTCAAGTCCCGCCTTCGGCACCAATATAAAATTAAAGGATATAATGCGAAAATGAAAAGATTAACCGTCCTATTTAATACAAGCGGCTTACTAGTTTCAACTGTCTGTTTGACTCATTGCTTGTTAGTTCTGTTAATATTTTTTGGTCTAATTAATATTAAATCTGGGTTTATGTCATTTCTTGATAATGATATAAATCATCTCGTACTTATTTTAATTGGTTTTATACTAGCCTCCATATCACTAGCCCTGAATTCAGAAAATGATAATAACTATCTGAAGATATTATGGGCAACTGGAAGCATCTTTCTATTCGGTTCATTCTTTAGTAACGAAACTATTGAAGAGATATTAATTATTGCTGGAGCATCTTGTCTAATAATGATGCACTTATTTAAATTAAAATCTTTTGAATAAGTTATATCAACCAGTAGGGGCTACTGGATTTTCTGGTTCTGATTTGTCCAATTCTTCGTTCTGAGAAACATTCTCAAATGTGCCGCCACCAAACTCCTGTTTAATGATATATGCTTGGGTGAAACTAAGAATTAAAAATAATGCAGCAATAATAGATGTGAGTTTACTCAAAAAATTTGAGGGTCCTACAGCTCCAAACATGCTATTAGATGATCCTCCACCAAATGCAGATCCCAAGTCTGAACCTTTCCCTTGCTGTAAGATAACAAGAACAATTAATAATATTGCTAAAATTATGCAGGTAACTTGTATAGATATAAGTAACATTGTTCTTTAACCCTTACTCTTTATAAATTCGTTAGCGATTCTACCAAAAGAACCACCATCAAGTGAAGCCCCTCCTATTAATGCGCCGTCAACATAAGGTCCTGAAAAAATTTCTTTGCAGTTTGATTCACTAACACTGCCTCCATAGAGGACACTAGAAGGTTCACAGCCATAATTGGCTTTAAAAATATTCCTGATTGACGCATGAGTGTCATTAATCTCTGAAGATGTGGGTGTTTTTCCTGTTCCTATCGCCCATATAGGCTCATATGCAACGATCGCTTGCTCAATTATATTTTTATTATCCGGCATAGATTCCATAATCTGTTTCTCTAAAACCTGATTTGTTCTTTGATTTTTTTGATCTATATCTGATTCTCCAATACAAAAAACTGGGATAAGACCAGTATTAGATGCAGAAATAATTTTTTTTTGGATATCTGATGATGTTTCATTAAATGCTAATCTTCTCTCAGAATGTCCAATAATTGAAAAGATACCCCCTAATTCCTCTATCATATTTGAAGATATTTCACCTGTTCTAGCTCCTAATTCTTCATAATCTATGTTTTGTGCTCCATAGGAAAGTCCTTTCGATTGAGATTTAAAGTAGTCTATCAATGTATATGGTGGGGCAACTCCAATAAAATCATAATCACTACCACCCGTAAAGGTTTTAAAGAATAGGTCTAGCCATAAATCTATCATGGATTTTGAGCCATTTAATTTCCAATTCGCAATTAAATTCATTGTCAAAAATTATGCAAATAGGCTAGCTATATCAGAAGCATATTTTTTTGCAGTTGGTTCTGATTCAGATTCAACCATAACTCTAATCTTATTTTCAGTGCCAGATGGTCTTACTAAAACCCTGCCGACAGTTAAATCAGATTGAATTTCTTTAATTTTTGATTGGATTTTTGAATCGTTAACTATATCTTTATTCTTAACCACAACATTATTTAAGATTTGAGGAATTTTTGTATAATTTTCTAATACTTCTTTGGCTTTCTTTTCTAAAATTAATAGTGAAGAAATCGTTTTAAGTGCAGCAATCGTTCCATCGCCTGTACTAACCAAATCTCTACAAATGATGTGACCAGAAGGTTCTCCACCTAATAACCATCCTTCCTTGTGAAGCTTTTCTATTACAAACTTATCGCCTACATCAGCTCTCTTAAATTTATACCCTAATTTCTTCAAGCCATCTTCAAGACCAAAATTTGACATATGAGTGCCAATAATTCCTGACCAAGGACCAGACCTGTTTGGGTTAGAAAATCCTAGAATATATAAGATATCATCGCCATCAAGGACATTACCTTCAGAGTCTATCAAAACAACCCTATCCCCATCTCCATCCAAAGCTATTCCATAATCAGCTCTATGCTTAACAACTTCTTGTTGTAAATATTCTGGGTGTGTTGATCCGCACCCCTCATTGATATTAAATCCATCTGGATTGCACCCAATCTCAATTACCTCTGCACCAAGCTCTCTAAAAACTGAAGGCGAGACTTTATAACAAGCTCCATGAGCACAATCAATAACAATTCTTAATGAACTAAAAGATACATCTTGAGGCACAGTAGATTTACAAAATTCGATATATCGCGCTCCAGACTCATCAAATCTTTGAGCCTTTCCCAAAGAAGAAGTTTCTACTGGTTTAAGGTCCTGTTTTAAAAGCTTTTCTATTTTAACCTCAATATCTCTTGGAATTTTGATGCCATCGGAAGAGAAAATTTTAATACCATTATCTTGAAAGTTATTATGTGAAGCACTTATAACAACTCCAAATTGCTCTCTCAATGATTTTGTTAAATATGCAACGCCCGGAGTTGGTAATGGTCCTAATAATCTAACATTAACGCCTGCAGCTATAAATCCTGCTTGCAATGCAGATTCAAGCATATATCCAGACACTCTAGTATCTTTACCAATTAAAACAGTGCTCCATCCCTCTTCTTTTAAAACCAGTCCAGCAGCATGACCAAACTTAAGGCATACTTCGGGAGTAATTTCACTCTCAACTGGACCCCTGATACCGTCAGTACCAAATTGAATATTCATATTAAATGATTATAACTCTTCAGCTGGGCCTTTAATCGAGGTTTTCTTTTTAGATTTAGATTGGGGTTCTGAGGGCTCATCCCAATCTTTTGGAGCTCTTGGTTTTGCTCCAGCCATAATATCATCAATTTGTTCAGCTTCTATGGTTTCATACTTCAAAAGAGTATCAGCCATAACATGAAGTTTATCGAGATTATCTTGGAGAATCTTCTTAGCATTGTTATAACATTTATCAATAATCTTTTTGATCTCTTGATCAATTTTATTTGATGTATCATTTCCAAATGTTTGATTCTGTAGAGCAGCAGTTTTGCCCAAAAATGGATTGCTGTCATCTTCGCCAAACTTTAACGGTCCTAAATCTGAAAGACCCCATTTAGTTACCATATTTGTAGCTATTCCAGTAGCAACATCAATATCATTTGCAGCACCTGTTGTTATTCCTTTATCACCATTAATAATCTCTTCAGCAAGTCTCCCACCAAACAGTGCAGCAATTCTACTTAATAAATATTGTTTAGATTGCATATACTTATCTTCTTCAGGTAGGAACATCGTAACCCCTAATGCTCTACCTCTTGGGATAATTGTTACTTTATAAATAGGATCATGTTCTGGCATTAGCCTGCCTACGATAGCATGCCCTGCTTCATGATATGCAGTAATTCTTTTTTGTTCTTCGGTCAAAATCATTGATTTTCGTTCGGGACCCATCATAATTTTATCTTTGGCTAAATCTAAATGAGATTGGTCAACCTTTTTATCGCCATATCTAGCAGCAAACAAAGCAGATTCATTAACAAGATTGGCTAAATCCGCTCCTGAAAATCCTGGTGTGCCTCTAGCAACAACTAATGGGTCTACATCAGATGCAAGGGGTATTTTTCTCATGTGTACTTTTAGGATTTGCTCTCTACCCCTTAAATCAGGTAAATCAACAACCACTTGTCTGTCAAATCTTCCCGGTCTTAATAATGCTGGATCAAGGACATCAGGTCTATTAGTAGCAGCAACAACAATAATTCCATCATTACCTTCAAACCCATCCATTTCAACAAGTAATTGGTTGAGTGTTTGTTCTCTTTCATCATGGCCACCACCTAAGCCAGCCCCTCGATGCCTTCCAACAGCATCAATCTCATCAATGAAAACGATACATGGAGAATGTTTTTGTGCTTGATCAAACATATCTCTTACTCTTGAAGCGCCAACACCAACAAACATTTCTACAAAATCTGATCCAGAAATAGAGAAAAATGGAACTTTTGCCTCACCAGCAACAGCTCTAGCTAATAATGTTTTTCCTGTACCAGGAGGACCAACCATTAGAACGCCTCTAGGTATTTTACCTCCTAGCTTCTGAAACCTACTGGGATCTTTTAAAAACTCAACTAATTCAAGAACATCTTCTTTAGCTTCTTCACAACCTGCAACATCCTTAAAAGTGGTAGTAACTTTCCCACCTTCCATGAGTTTTGCTTTACTTTTACCAAATGCCATAGGACCGCTTCTTCCTGAAACACCTCCTTGCATCTGGCGCATAAAGAAGAAGAAAATTGCTAAAAGCAATAAAATTGGAAAAGCTCCTACCAACAATTGGGACCAGATAGATGGTTCTTTGACTTTTTCATATGTTGTAATAACTCCCTTATCTCTAATCGCCTGAGATAAAGAGTCATCTCTATCATAATATGGCAGAATAACTTCAAATCTAGTGCCATCATGCCTTATACCATGGATTGTTTGTTGATCTTCTTTAAACGTAAGGGACTGCACCCTATCGCCTATTACTTCTTGATAAAACTGATTACTGTCTATTGGACTTCTTCTGTTATTACCTGAGCTATCAATACTATTAAATAAATATATCAAAGACGCTCCCATGATGATCCACACTATTGCATTTTTTAGTAAGTTTGACATTAACTACCTTTCTCCATACAAATAAATCTCAGCTGATGTTTTTTTTGAAGCTGCAGGCTTGCAAGTTTGCACCAAACTAAAGATTTTTTCCATTTTTGACCTAAAAAATTTCATATTACTATTTTGAAATGTTTTTATGATGAATCTGCTCATACTATCAGATAGATAACTATCTGCTATCTCAAGAGTTAATAAATTTAACTCTAGAACATTTGATTCATCAACTAAACTTATACCACTTATATTTGGGGCTAAATCAGAAATTACAAGGCTAAATGAGCCCTTAAAAGATGTAAGGGTCTTATTATCATTAATGTCTCTTAAGTCTTGTTGAAAAAAAGTAACGTTTTGAATCGGATCAATTGGAAGGATATCAAGAGCAAAGATTTGTATGTTGGGGTATTTGATGGATATATATTCAGACCACCCCCCTGGAGCAGCTCCTATGTCTAAAATTATATCGTCCTTTTGAATAAGAGAAAATTTTTTATCTATCTCCATTAGCTTATAAACTGCTCGTGATCTATGTCCTTCCTGCTGTGCTTTAATAGCCCATGAATCTTGATGCATTAAATATGATTAACCTTGATTATTTCTATTTGAATATCACCAGAGGGTGTTGATACTTTAACTTCATCGCCCTCTTCCTTGCCTATTAAAGATTGAGCAATTGGAGTATCAATTGAAATGAGTCCAGCTGATGGATCTGATTCAAGATTACCAACTATCTTATAAGATATTTCGTTATCATTGGTTATATCATAAACCTCTGTCGTTGAACCAAATACTACCCTGCCCGTATAGGGGATATCATTGATGTCAATAATTTGTGAATTAGCTAAGGTTGATTCAATTTCAGATATCTTTTTCTCAATGAGTCCTTGTTGTTCTTTTGCAGCATGGTATTCTGCATTTTCTTTTAAATCACCATGAGCTCTAGCCTCAGCTATAGCTTGAGATATTTTAGGTCGTTCGACGGATTTAAGTCGTGCAAGTTCTTTTTTAACTTGCAGCTCACCATCTTTGGTCAGAGGATGTTTATCCATATTTAAATTATACCAATCTAGAATTATTAATTAATTTCTTGGATAGATAAAAAGTTCCAATTTGATTGATCTGATTTCAGTGCATCCATCAGTGCAAAAGCACCAAAGATTGTAGTAGTGCAAAAAATCTTATTTGCTAAAGCTGTCTGTCTTATAGATGAAGAGTCCTGGATAGATTGTCTGCCCTCAGTGGTATTAATTACCAAATCAATTTTTTTATTTAATAATTCATCTCTTATATGAGGTCTTCCTTCAAGAACTTTATTAATCACTTCTGTATCAAAACCAAATGAACGAATTGTTTCTGCTGTGCCTCTTGTAGCAATAAGATTAAATCCATTTTTGATAAGCAATGGTACAAGCTCTTGCAAATATTTTTTATCAGAATCTTTAACGCTTATAAATGCTTTTCCACCTTTCACTATATTTTTTTTAGCACCAACCTGGGCTTTTGAGTATGCTTCTCCAAAAGTTCTTCCAATTCCCATAACTTCACCGGTAGATTTCATTTCTGGACCAAGGATTGGGTCCACTAAAGGAAATTTATCAAACGGCATAACTGCCTCTTTAACAAAATAATATCCCTTAGGCAGTGCATTACAAATGCTTCTTTTGGGTAAAGCCTTACCTAGCATTGCTTTTGTGGCTGCTTTAACTAAGGATTGGCCTATTGACTTAGATATAAAAGGAACTGTTCTAGAGGCCCTAGGATTTACTTCAATGATAAAAATATCATCATTCTGAACTGCGAATTGAACATTCATAAGACCTATAATTTGTAATTCTTTAGCTATATTAATTGCCTGATTTTTTAATTGCTCCACAATATTATCGTTTAGATTATATGGAGGTAAGGAACAAGCAGAGTCTCCAGAATGTATTCCTGCTTGCTCAATATGTTGAAGAACTCCCCCTATATGGATAGTGTTGCCATCAGAAATTACATCAACATCTAATTCAATAGCATCTTTTAAATAACTATCTAAAAGTATTGGCTTTTCTTCAGATACAACCACGGCTTCCTTTAAGTACTTCTTGAGTTCAGCATCATTATGAACTAACTCCATTGCTCTACCGCCTAGGACATATGAAGGTCGCACAACTATTGGGAATCCTATCTCTTTAGATAACTGAATAGCTTCAATCTCATTCTTGACTGTAACATTTGGAGGTTGCTTTAAATGCAGTTTGTTAATTAACTTTTGAAATCTTTCTCTATCTTCAGAAATATCAATCGCATCAGTATTAGTTCCTAGAATCTTAATATTGTTTTTATTTAAGCTTTCTGCAAGCTTTAATGGAGTTTGTCCACCAAACTGTATAATCACTCCTAAAGGCTTCTCTAGCTCGATTATATCTAATACCTTTTCCTCTGTAATTGGTTCAAAATAAAGCCTATCAGAAGTATCATAATCAGTAGAAACAGTCTCTGGATTGCAATTTATCATAATCGATTCAATACCTTCTTCTTGTAAGGCTTGAGATGCATGAACACAACAATAGTCAAATTCTATGCCTTGTCCGATTCTATTAGGGCCACTCCCCAAGACTATGACTTTTTTATTTTTTGTGGGCTTAGCTTCACAGGAACCATCATAAGATGAATACATATATGCAGTTTCTGTTAAAAACTCACCTGCGCATGTATCTACTCGCTTGTAAGAAGGGAATATACCAAGCTCTTTTCTTAATTTTCTAATTCTTGATTCTTTCTCTCCAACTAAAAAACCTATTCTTTTGTCTGAAAAACCTTTTTGCTTAAGCTCTAAAATGTCATCTTTAGTTAATTCTTCTAAACTCTTATTACTAAAAATGTTCTCATGTCTTATCAAATCTCTAATTTGGTCTATAAACCAAGGATCAATGCCAGTTAAATCATTAATCTCTTTGATTGTCCATTTTGCTCTGATTGCATCAGCAAGAAATAGTAGTCTTTTTGGTCCTGGAAAAGATAATTCAAACCTTAAAGAATCTTCATCAATATCAGTCATGGAAAGAATTGATTGAAGTCCATCCAACCCCTCTTCCATGCTTTGTAGAGCTTTTTGAAATGAATCTTGGAATGTTCTGCCTATAGACATAACCTCTCCTACAGATTTCATTTGTGTTGTTAGTCTTGAATTAGCTTGAGGAAATTTTTCAAAAGCAAATTTTGGAATTTTCGTTACAACGTAGTCTATAGTCGGCTCAAATGATGCTGGAGTTAATCCTTGGGTAATATCATTCTTCAGTTCATCTAATGTATATCCCACTGACAAAAGTGCAGCTATCTTTGCAATAGGAAATCCTGTAGCTTTTGATGCAAGCGCTGAAGATCTAGAAACTCTAGGGTTCATTTCTATAACTACTACTTTCCCATTAGAAGGATTGATAGCAAATTGGACATTACTTCCCCCAGTATCAACTCCAATCTCTCTTAGAATTAAAAATGATTGGTCTCTTAAAATTTGATATTCCTTATCTGTAAGAGTCTGAGCAGGTGCTACAGTTATGGAATCACCTGTATGAACACCCATGGGATCTATATTTTCAATAGAACAAATAATGATACAGTTATCTTTTTGGTCTCTAACGACCTCTAACTCATATTCTTTCCAGCCTATTAAAGATTCATCTATTAGCAGCTCATTTGTCGGGGATAAATCCAGACCCTTTTCGCATATGGACTCAAATTCTTCAAAATTATAAGCAACCCCCCCACCCGTGCCTCCTAATGTAAAAGATGGCCTTATGATGCATGGGAAGCCTATTTCTTTCTGAACTTTATAAGCATCTTTCATTGAGTGAGCTATGCCGGATTTTGGTGTCTCTAAACCAATGGATTTCATGGTCTTATCGAAGAGCTCTCTATCTTCAGCTTTATCAATTGCTTCTCTTGATGCTCCTATCAATTGAACACCATACTTCTTAAGAACACCTTCTTTAGCTAAACTTAAGGATGTATTGAGAGCTGTTTGCCCACCCATAGTTGGTAGTAAGGCATCTGGTCTTTCTTTTTCTATAATTTTAGAAATTGGCTCCCATTCAATTGGTTCAATATATGTTCTATCTGCTAGCATGGGATCAGTCATAATAGTTGCTGGATTAGAGTTAACCAAAATCACCTTATAGCCTTCCTGTTTGAGCGCTTTACATGCCTGAGCTCCTGAGTAATCAAACTCACATGCTTGACCAATAATAATTGGCCCAGCACCAATAATCATTATTGATTTAATATCTTTACGTTTTGGCATGTGATTCAATCATTGTTTTAAATTTAATGAATAAGTGTCTGAGTTCATGCGGTCCGGGACTGGCTTCAGGGTGACCCTGAAAGCTAAAAGCAGGTTTGTTTTTAAAAGATATTCCTTGTATTGAATTATCAAATAAAGATACATGGGTAATATCAATATTTTTTGGAAGAGACTTTTTATCAACTGCAAAACCATGATTTTGACTAGTAATAAAAACTTCATTTGAACAAATTTCTTTTACAGGATGATTAGCGCCATGGTGTCCAAATTTCATCTTATATGTTTTGCACCCTCCTGCTAAAGCTAATAATTGATGACCTAAACATATTCCAAAAATAGGTATTCCAATTTCAAGGAATTCCTTGATAGCCTGAATAGCATATGTGCAGGGCTCAGGATCGCCTGGGCCATTTGATAAAAAAATACCATCGGGTTGAAGAGCTAACACATCTTTAAATTGTGTTTCTGCATTAACAATAGTAATTTTTCCTACATGTTCAGCTAATAGTCTTAAAATATTCTCTTTAATACCGAAATCATATGCAACGATATGTATAGACCCTTTTGTTTGTTTATTGCTTGGCCATATGCCCTGATCCCAAGAATATTGTGATTGTGTTGATACTTCTTTTGCTAAATCAAGTCCCTTTAACCCACTAAAGCTCTTCAGAGAAGACTTAGCTCTTCTTATTGGTAATGATTCTTCAGCTGCAATAATTGCTCTCAATGACCCATGATTTCTTAAAGTTGAAACTAATCTTCTGGTATCTATACCTGAAATACCTATAGATCCTTGTTGATGAATAAAATCAGCTAAAGATAATTCCTGTCTCCAATTGCTGACAAATTCTGAATAAGACCTAACAACTATGCCACATGCATAGATATTATTTGATTCATGATCTTCTGAATTAATGCCTGTATTCCCTATATGTGGGTTAGTAAATGTAATGATCTGTTTTGCATAAGAGGGGTCAGTAATAATTTCCTGATATCCAGTAATTGCTGTATTAAAAACAACTTCGGCAGTTTCAAATTTTTGCACTCCAAAGCCTTTACCTCTGTATAATTCATCATTTTCAAGATATAAATAAGCAGGAAAAGTATTCAAAAGTAATACCTATTGAAGCAGAAAAGAGAATAAAATTGTTTTAAAGGAAAGATTTTTAATGAGCTAAATTTAAGAGCAGGCATTAAAATTGTACTTTACATTTATATATACAAGACGTCTAGACTAAAGAGAAAAAAATTGAAAATAAATTTAATATCTAAAGAAGAGATTAATCAAATGAGAGTTGCCGGTCAGCTTGCCGCAGAAGTCTTAGATATGATAACGCCATTCGTAAAAGTAGGGATATCTACAGAAGAATTAGATAAAAAATGCTATGAGTATATTATCAATGAGCAAAAAGCTATACCTGCAAATATAGGTTATAGGGGATATGAGAAAACTATTTGTGCAAGCGTAAATCAAGTAATCTGTCATGGGATCCCTTCACCAAATAAAATTCTAAAAGATGGTGACATAATTAATATCGATGTAACCGTTTTGAAGGATGGATGGCATGGAGATACATCAAAAATGTTTTTAATTGGGACTCCAAAACCACATAATGAAAGGCTGGTTAGAGTCACACAAGAATGTCTTTACAAGGGTATTGAGGCTGTAAAGCCTGGTAATAAACTGGGTGATATTGGTGCTGCTATTCAAGAACATGCTGAAAAGAACTATTATTCTGTGGTAGAAGATTATTGTGGACATGGAATAGGAAAAATCTATCATGATGAGCCTCAAATCCTGCATTATGGTAAGAAAGGCACTGGCTTAGAAATAAAACCAGGTATGTGCTTTACTATTGAGCCAATGATTAATCAAGGAACTAAACATACAAAATTGCTTTCTGATGGTTGGACTGTAGAAACAAAAGATGGAAGAAATTCAGCCCAATGGGAACATACTCTTGCAGTGACTGATCATGGAGTTGAAGTTCTAACTAAAAGATCTGAAGAGAAGTTTGCGTAAAGACTTAAACAAATTAGATCAAAGGTTTTATAAAAATCTAAATCGGTATATCAATGACCCAAATCAAATTAATAAATTATTGTTAAAAAGAACTAGAATTATAGATAAAAAAATTATAGAAAAATTTCTTAATCTTGGCTTATCAAGAAGATATGCTCTTATTGCAACTGGAGGATACGGAAGAAACGAGATTTTTCCATCATCTGATATAGATATTTCTATAATAGATCTTAAACCAAGTACAAAAATTAATTCTGAAAACCTTGAGATCTTTATATCTTGGTTATGGAATCAAAATTTTAAGATTAGTCATTCTGTTAGATCATTAAAGGAAGTGAAGGCTATTTGCTTAGAAGACCTTGCAGAATTTACATCATATCTTTCCCATAGGCTTTTAAGTAGTCCAGAGGGATACAAAAGGAAGATAAAGATGGCTATTAAAAAAATAATTGATTCAGTATCTATTAATAAGTTTCTTAAACATAAATCTCAAGAGCAGCTTCTTAGACATAAATCATTCAATGCAACAGAATTTAACTTAGAGCCTGACATCAAAGAGTCGCCAGGTTGCTTGAGAGACATGCATGCTTCCATGTGGATCATTCATAAATGTTTAGGGATGAAATCAATAAGTAATTTTGATTTAGAAATTATATCTGATCATGATCTCAAAGAAGCAATCACAGCTTATTCGCACATGAAGGTGCTGAGATTCATATTAAATGATATTGCACATCAAAATAGACTGAGTTTTGAGTTACAAGTTGAAATAGCTAAAAAATATGGCTTTAAAAAAACAAGAAAGCTATCCTCAGTTGAGTTATTTATGAAGGGTTTCTTTCAGAATGCTTCAATTATTTCTGATTTCAATGAATTAATATTTCAAATTACAAATGAAAAGCGCTTACAAGGTATAACTTTTCAAGCAAAAAAGAAAAAAATATTTTATGTAAAAGATTATCTTGACATATTAAAAATATTTAAACGATTAGGTGCTAATAAAAAGAAATTTCAATTATCAGTTGCAATTTCTCAATCAATCAAAGCTAGTCTTAGAAAAATTCCCAAACACATTTTTTTGGAAACAGAATCACAAAAGTTATTTCTGGATATTCTCAAATCAAAATATAACCTCTCATCAATTCTAAAGAAAATGAAGCAATTAGGTCTTTTGAAAAGATTAATTCCTGAATTTGGTGAGATAGAAGGCCAAATGCAATTTGATATGTTTCATATCTATTCAGTAGATGAGCACACATTTAAAGTGGTAAGGAATATGCGTCAAATGTATATTCGTAAAATAGACTCGTCTTTATCTATGGAATCTGAATTGATCAGAAAGCTGCCAAAGATTGAACTCTTATACTTAGCAGGAATTTTTCATGATCTTGGTAAAGGCAAAGGTGGCAATCATTCTATTGTTGGTAAAAAAATTGTAAA
>CEOQ01112771.1_pt1 | contig 22421 bp, 20 predicted proteins | sample 361351 | NCBI WGS metagenome assembly CEOQ01 (sample SAMEA2619907, study PRJEB7988) | marine metagenome | biome: marine biome (ENVO:00000447); feature: deep chlorophyll maximum layer (ENVO:xxxxxxxx); material: "saline water (ENVO:00002010), including plankton (ENVO:xxxxxxxx)" | depth 60 m | reverse complement strand
AATTGAATTTGTTGAAGATAGACCAGGACATGATTTTAGATATAGCATGTCATCAAGAAAGATTTCTGACGAATTAGGATGGAAACAAGAATCAAATTTTGACGAGGGATTAAAAAAGACTGTTGAGTGGTATTTAGGTAATCCAGAAATTATGAAAGATTCTTCTACTATAGTTCAAGATGCAACTCCATGGAAAAATTCTAATTAATTAAAGAAAATATGATAAAAATGAAAGGAATTATTCTACATGGAGGTCATGGAACAAGATTGAGACCTTTAACACATACTGGTCCTAAACAACTTTTACCAATAGCAAATAAACCAATGTCAGAATACTGTTTGAATTCGATTAAGGAAACAGGAATAACAGAAATTGCAATAATAATTGGAGGTTTGGGTTCAAAAAAAGTGATTGATTATTATGGTTCTGGTGAAAAATTTGGCGTTAAAATTACATACATAGAGCAAGATGAACCAAAAGGAATTGCACATGCAATAGATCTCTGTAAAGATTTTATCGGGAAAGACAAATTTCTCGTATTTTTAGGCGATAATATTATACAAAAATCTATCTTAGAGTATAGAAAGAATTTTGAAGATGCAGAATCAGATGCAACACTATTACTATGTGAAGTAGAAAATCCATCAAGATTTGGCATTGCAGATGTCTTGGATGGAAATATTAAAAAAATTACGGAAAAACCAAAAAATCCAACGTCAAATCTTGCTGTTACAGGGATTTATTTTTTAACACCAAAAATTTTTGATGTAATTAAAAACCTCGAGCCATCATGGAGAAATGAATTAGAGATAACGGATGCATTACAGAAATTACTAGAAAACAATTGTAAAATTAGTTATGAAATAATTACTGATTATTGGAAAGATACAGGAACTCCTGAAGATATTATCAATGCAAATTCACAGATTTTAGCTTATTCTAAAGAAAGAAAAATTGGAGAGGGAACAGTAATTGAAGAAGGTGCTAAAATTCATGAGAATTCTATAATTGGTAAAAATTGTAAAATATCTGACGGAGTGATCATAGGACCAAATACAAGTATAGGCGATAATGTAATCATTGAGAATATTGATAAATCATCTTCAACAGATATAGAAAATTCAATTATAATGTCAGATTGTTTGATCAAAGGGTCAATAACAATTAGACAGAGCATAATTTCTTCAAAGTGTAGTATTAAAAGAAATGAGAATGAATCAGAAGATAAAATATTACTATTAGGCGAAGGAACTCAAATTTCAGTTTAATTATAATAATAAGTTAATCAAATAAAAAGGCATTTCATGAAAAACAATCTAAGATTTTTACAGATTATTTGTTACTTACAAATAGTTTGCTTACTTTTTTCAACAAGTATTGCTCATGGAGAAACGAATGATTTTTTCCAATTAGAAAAACAAATTTCCACAAATTCTTGGAGTATTGGTTTGTCAAATAATGAGAATGAATTGTTTGTTGCAGACGGGATAAATAATAAAATTTTAGTTTATGATTTAGAAGGCGAACTAATAAGATATTTTTCATTAGATGATTCTGATTCTTGTAAGGGTCATATTCATGGAATTACATTTTTTGAAGATAAAATCTATTCTGTGAAAGAAAACACTGATTGTGTCGGAATTTATAATCTTGAAGGAGAGTTACTGAGAAATTTTGGATCTTCTGGAAAAGAATTAGGAAAATTTAATTCTCCACAAAATATAGAAGTTTTTGATAAAAAGATATACGTTACAGATAACGAAAACAAACGAATTCAGGTTTTTGATCTTGATGGTAATTTCATTTTTCATTTCGATATGCAAAAAAATAAATCAAAAAATGGTTTTGAAACTCCATATGATCTAGAGATTTATCAAGAAAGAATCTATGTTACCTTACCAAAAGAGAACGATATACAAATTTTTGATCTTGATGGTAATTTTATAAATAATTTAGAAACATCAGAGGAGGTGAGTGACCAGTTGGGAATTACAATAGTTAATGATAGAATTTTTTTGGTTAGTGGAGATATGAAACAAGTCATAATTTTGGATTTGAACGGAGAGGTATTAGATTTGATAAAAGGTAATTTTTTTGATCCACATCAAGTGGTTATTATAAAAAATAAAATGTATGTTTTAGACACAAGAAATTTTCTTGTGAAGATTTTCAATATTCCAGAAATATATCATCAGAATTTTGAAAATGAATTGAAAAATTCAATAGATTATGAGATAAATCTCATCTTATTGATCCCATTAATCATTGCTGCAATCTATTTGATCAAGAGATTTCTGCCTAGAGGAAATAAAGAATCTGTATCTAAAATTAACTAAAAAATCTAATTTAATTTTAAAATAGTCTTTTTGTCGTAAAACTAAATACCACAAAATTTGGTTTATTTGTATAATGGAAAATCAACCTTTAGTAAGCATAATAATTTTGAATTATAATGCAGGCAAACTACTTCTAGATTGTGTTAAATCTATCTATGATTCAAATTATAAAAATTTTGAAGTGATCGTTGTGGATAATTTATCAAAAGATAACAGTCATCTAGAATGTAAAAAACAGTTTAATCAAATCAAATTAATTAGCAATGAAGCTAATTTTGGATTTTGTGAAGGAAATAATATTGGAATCAGTGATGCAAAAGGTGAGTTTTTGGTAATTCTAAATCCAGATACCATTGTTGAGAAAGATTGGTTAAATGAATTGATTGTAGCATACAAGAACAATGGGGATGGACTTTATCAACCAAAAATTTTAGTTTCTACACAAAAAAATGTATTATTTAGTACAGGAAACATGATTCAGTTATTTGGATTTGGATTTTCAAGAGCAAAAGGAGAAAATGATCAAAAACAATTTGAACTTGATCAAGAGGTAGGTTATGCATCAGGAACATGTTTGTTTACTTCTTTAAAGATTATGAAAGAAATAGGAAATTTTGACTCATTTTTATTTGCTTTTCATGATGACCTTGATTTATGTTGGAGAGGGAAGATGATGGGCATAAAGTCCTATTACATACACAAAGCAATTGTTTTCCATCCGTATGAAGGATATAGTTTCAAATGGAATCCATTCAAGTTTTTTTTAATGGAGAGAAATAGATTGTACTGTTTAATGACTCATTACAAAAGAACTACCTACTTGAAAATGATCCCATCGTTATTATTAATTGAAATTGCAGTATCATTATTTCATATTAAAAAAAGAATGTTTATAGCAAAATTGAAAGCTAATTACGATATTATAAAAAATTTAAAAAAAATTAATTCTAGATATAATGAAATTCAAGAAAAACGTAAAATTTCTGATAAAGAGATAATTAGAAAATTTTCAGATGACATTTCAGTTCCTCCTTGGGTTATTAAAAAAAGTAATAATGATTATTTTAACAAGTTTTTGGTAGTAATTAGTAAATTATCTAGGAAAGTGATTTGAAAAGAATCATCTGATATATCCAAGTGATTTTAATACTTTTTTTTCTTCATCATGATGCCGAAGTTTTTCAAATTCGAGTGGGATTATTTGCTGGTTTTTACAATCTAGAATAATTTTTGATGCATCCTTGAGTTTTTCATATATCATTGAACCACAACCAATTGCAGCAGGTAAATTTATTTCAGAACATCGAATAGACATATGAGACGCAACTCCACCATATTTTGTTATTAATCCGGAAGGATTTCTAGAAAATATCCAATCAAAACCAGGATCCGCGTGTTCTAATAGAATGATTTTATTGTTTAAAGTCGATTGCTGATATTTTCTATCAAGATTGATCACACCAGAGGTAATAGACTGATTAGTGATGAAATTTGGTTTTGCTACCTGTAAAGCGATTAAATCAAAATCTTTTTCAGACGATATGATTGATGGCAGGACCAGATGATTGTTTATTTGGAATTCTTTTTTATTTTTGTCAATATTTTTCTGGAGGTAAATTACAAATTGGCTTTTTGATAATTTTCTAAAATTTTTCAAGATGTTATTGATTTGAATGTATGAAATATCCTCTCTGAAAAAACCTAGATCTTTTCCAGCATCAGCAATTAATTCAATTACATCACTGAGATTTCTTGTAAATTCAAATTTTAAATTTTCACGAAGAATAAGTGATTCTTTTAGAAAAAAGAACAAGTCTTCTGACTGTATATCAAAAGTATGAATTTTAGACATATTTTTAAATTTTTTTGAAAAATATGAAGTTGGTTTTGGTTTCTGTTGTTGTTGAAATTTAATATTTTGTAAAAATTTATTCTCTTTGTCATAACGTGGGATAGTAATATCATATGTACCAGGTCGTAAATGACCATATTTTTCTAGAAAAATTTTTTTGGTAATTTTATTTTGTGAAAATGAAGTTAGATCATTTTGGAATTGAGAAAGAGGGGTTTCTAAAGAATTCATAAATTCATGAATAAATGATTCTGGAAAAATTTTATTTTTTGAAAAACTTTTTAGTATTGTTGATGATATGAATGCAATTCTCGCCATCAAAGCAAATGGTATTGTTCCAAAATTTTTACAATCATTCAATAATGATTCAGCAATAGATAATTTATCAACATATGATTTATTTTTACTTTGGATTTTTTGAATACGATTATGATTCATTTTTGTAATAGATTTATTACAGGAATTCATTATTGAAGGAAAATTTTTAATAATGTTTTCAGTAAAGTCAAAAAGTTCATCATGTATTTTTTTTATTTCATTATTTGTAAAATTATATTTGCGTAATTCTTTCAGTCTATCATGTAATGTGAAATCATAACAAGTGAATAGAATTTCAAATTCAGCTTTATCATGTAAGTGTGGATTTTTTACAAGTTTTTCTAAATAGAATATTAATAATTTTTTTGAAAGTTTTTTATCAAAATTATCAGGGATTAACGAATGAAAACTATGTTTGATGTCTACATAAGGTTTGTTACCAAATTTTTTCATTAATTTATGTGGGTAAAATTTTTTGTAACCAATTTCTTCCCTTCCTTTGTACCATGCATGATTCATAATTAAAAAATCATATAATGAATAATCAAGAGGTTTTGGGTTATTTCCAATTATTTCTGCAGGATTCCAATCAGTCATATCCGAGAACATTGAATTAATTTTCAAATTATTTTGTGCATTAGATTTTAAATATTTTTTCTTATTTTTTTTAATCAATTCAGCAATTTTATCATCCAGTGATAAAGAAGAGTCTAGTATTGATGTCATAGGTCTCACTTGAAAAATTATAATATCAGATCTTTTGTTAATACCAAATTCAATATCTAATGAACTTGAATTTACTAAATTTTCGATTTCTTTAACTGAACATAAAAGTTTTTTCCATTTCTTCTCAATGTTTTTAATATTTAAATTTCTAGAAATTTTAATTGTGTTTCCTGCAAGTCCATGTGTGACACCAGTTGTTGATTTTCCATCTTCAAAATTTATCACATAATATGGCGACCCAAAATCAGAAGTTCTAGTAAAGATTACTCCACCTGTTACTACATTTACTGTTTGTGTTTGAATTAATATTTGATTTTTTAGACTAAAATTATTTTTATGTTCATAAGATTTGATTACTTTTTGAATTCCTGAGATTAATTGTTTCTTTGAACTACTATCAATATTTAGAATACTTTCATAGCTTCCAGCTTCAGAGGAATAATCTGAATCTTCGCCTATTGCTGAACTTCTAATAATAACTTTTTTTTTATTAAAAGTTAATCTAATTTGTTGTAAAATTTCTTCCCTGTTTTTTTTCCAATCAGCGACAACAAATGAATATATTTTTTCTATCTTTGAGTTTTTTAGATTTGAATTTAAAAAATCTAGAACATCTGCCTTTGATGTAAAAATATTTTTTTTCTTTGATTTAGATTTTATTTTTTTCATATTTGTATTCAAGATATTTTTTCAAATATAACCTAATTTTTTTAAGAGTTCTTCTGCTTTTTGCTGTTCTTCATCAGTTAGTTCCTTTTGCTCTTGTTCTCTAGATTTTAAGAAATTATTTAAAATATTATCTAATTCATTCTGAATATCCAGATTTTCTGAAGAAATATCAGTTAACTCATTTGGATCATTAGTCAGATCAAAAAGCATTTTCTTTTTTGGATTATCACGTTCTCTAAGGAGTTTGTGCAAGGAAGTCCTAACTCCAATAATTTTTCCTTTAGATTGAGGATTAATTTTTTCTGTAAAATCACTTGCAGAAACCCCAGTTTCAATATACGCAGGAAGTTCTTTCATATTTTTTGAGTTTAAGAATGGCACTAAGCTTCTTCCATCTTGCGATGGTTCTGAAATTTTTAGATCAATTATTTCAGTAATTGTTGGAAAAATATCAACATGTCTTACCAAATCATTGCATACAATATTTTTTTTAATTCCAAAACCTGAAAATAAAAGCGGCACACGGATTGTTTCGTCAAATAGTTCAGATTTCCCTCTATTTTTCAGTGAACGAAGTTCATATTCTGTGTATTTCGTTCTAAGATTTTTCATTCGAATTTCTTTGGCCATTTTTCTCATTACTAGAAGTGCTTTTAATCCAACTGGTTCAAGTTTAGGTGCAATTTTTTTCCCTTTTTTAAGAATGCCTTGTATTGTAGGAATTTCATCGGGATTGGTATCTGAAAGTGGTATATAGGAACCATGATCAGAACTGATAACAATTAATGTATTTGTTAAATCAATAACTTCAATAAATTTTCCTAACCAGATATCTATGAATGACAACATTCGTTCATACATATTTTTACCAAATTCTTCTGTGTCGTATTCTTTAGGTAGTGCAAATAGATTATGCAAATCCATTATATGAATAGAAAATAACCATGGTGAATGCTTTGAAAGTTCTTTTAATTTTTTGATAACTGAATCACCAATTCCTCCCGAAAGGTTTTTCCAGGATTCAAGTTTATTATATTCGAAAAAATTTTTTTGATCTAATCTTGATGAAATATTTATAAAGAAATTATGATCAGGGAAAAAACCTGAGGTAAAATATCCATTTTTTTTAAAATTATCAAAATATGTTCGAGTTTCAGGATTAAAATTAAAATGAGTTAATCCAGTGGTGCTAGGAAATAATCCAGTAAAAATGCTTGCCAAACTAGTTCCTGTTTGATCAGCAGAACTAATTGCTTGTGTAAAATAGGCACCAGAACTTATTAACGAATCAATATTAGGGGTTTTTGTTGTTCTGTTTTTTCCAAAACAATGATCATGTCGCAATGAATCAATTGTGATTAAAAAAACATTAGGTTTGTTTTCAGTCATTTTACTAATTTGCTACTTGACAAGTTCCGATTTAGAGATAATATCAATTAATTCATCTTTTGTATGACGTGTAGCATATTGTGAAGAATATTCATTCATATCATTAATTTTAGAAATTTTTCCATCATAGTTTTGAACTACATCGTCATTACTTTTATTTGGATTTGAGATCATAAACTTATTATTTAGTTCCCAACTATTTCGAATTTCTTCTGAATTAATCAAGACTTCATGTAATTTTTCACCTGGTCTAATTCCTACTTGCTCAAAATCTGTTTTTCCAAATATTTCAAAAAGTGCATCTTTGATATCTAAAATTGAATATGATTTTAATTTTGGAATATAAATTTCAGATGCATTTCCATTTAGAGTACAATCTAAAATAAAATCTAATGCCTGATTCATAGTAATAGAAAATCGAGTCATATTAGGATCAGTGATGGTAATTTTTTTCCCATCTTTTATCAATTTAATAAATTTAGGAATTACTGAACCACTGCTACCAACTACATTTCCGTAACGTAATGCAAGGAACTTTGTCTTATGACGTTCTTCATTTAGAAAATTATTTGCACTAACAAATAATTTTTCCATTAGTAATTTTGTTGCGCCATATGTATTAAGAGGAGAGACAGCTTTGTCAGTTCCAATGCATATGACTTTTTCAACATTTTGAAACAATGCTGCGTCTATAACATTTTGAGAACCTTGAACATTTGTCTTTATTGCTTCAAAAGGGTTGTATTCAATTACTGGTACATGTTTTAATGCAGCTGCATGGTAAACAATGTCTATATCTTCAAATGCAGTTTTTAATCTCTCTAGATCTCTAATATCTCCAATTAGAAATCTTAAACGGTCGTCATTAAATTCAGATTCCATATCAACTTGCTGACTTTCATTTCTACTAAGAATTCGTATTGTATCAGCATTTGTTTCAAGTAAACGTTTTGTTAATGACTTACCTAATGATCCAGTCCCTCCAGTAATTAGGATTTTTTTCTTATCAAACATAAAACAAGCTAATTTTTCATTACTTTTATTCTTTAGTGATGATTGAAAGGTTTGGGAAGTTTTGTTAGAAGTGTTTTTAGTTAAGAAAAAATTTATCTGAACAATGGGTGATAGGGTAATTTTTTGGCTAAGTGCTGATTTGTTACCATTCTGTATATCATATTTCTTTCAAAAAAATAACAACTCAGAATTATTTGCCATATATGATTTAACAAATAAACCAAGAAAGTTTTTTAACAGACAAACATTAACTGAATTTCAAAAAACATGGTTTTATTTTGACAAAATCAAAAAATTTCACGAAATAGATCTAGATTACCTAAAAGAATTTGAAAAAAAGTATCAAATTGATTTGAATGAATTAACGGAAAATGATAGAATTTTGAATAAGTATAACGAATACTATAATTTTTCAAAAAAGGAAATTTTATCAATATTAGAAGATGAGTGTAAATTTTTTGAAAGTGTATTAGATGAAGTTCATCCTGATTATTTTATCACTAGTGAAACTACTTTGCAACCTCATCATTTATTTTATGAAATGTGTAGAAAAAATGGGATTAAAGTCCTAATGTTGAATCATGGAAATTGGAAAACTTTGTGTTATATCTCTCAAGAGAGACATAAAATTGATTTTTTCAATAAGGAAGAATTGAATAAACCTCCAAAGATGAATGTGACTAATCTAATTCAGTTATTTGAAGAACATAGAGTTTCAAAGTTTCATACAAAATTTCATAAAACCGTAAAAAAATCTAAAACATCATTAATTTCAGCTGCATTAAAATTCATATCATCTAGTAATAATTCAAAAACTCATTATACATATTTTGGACGTAGTAAGTTGAAAGTAATTCAAAAAGAAATTAAAGGTATGATTAAAAAATATCGTAGAAAAAAATTCATTGATAGAAATTTAATGCATGAAATAAAAAACAATGAAAAATTTATCTATCTTCCACTTCATCAAGAACCGGAAAGATCATTGCTCATAGCTGCACCAAAATTTTCTGATCAGTTAAGAACAGTAGAAGAAATATCTAAGATTTTACCTGATAATTATAGATTATATGTAAAAGAGCATCCAACACAAGGACCAGCAAGAAATTGGAGAAAAATAAAGTTCTATAAGAGAATATTGGAATTGAAAAATGTCAGACTAATTCATCCAGATTTTGATTCTAAGTTTTTGTTTGAAAATTGTGAATTAGTAATTTCAGTGGGTGGAACTTCTAGTTTTGAAGCAACATTCTTTGGTAAACCTTCCTTAATTTTTGCAGATTTAGGATATGCATCCATTCCATCAATCAGTAAACTAAATTCTTATTCAGAACTAGAACAAGGAATTATGGAATCAGTAAAGATAAAAGTCGAACCCAGATTTGTTCTTAAATATCTAGAAATATTAAATGAAAATGCATTTGATTTTGATATTTTAGGTTTTGAAACTTCATACCAGAATACATTTTATATGAATGGTAATCTGGTTGATGTTGAATTTAATCAATCAGATTTTGAAAAATTTCTTAATGAACATAAAACTGAACTTGAGACGGTAGCTAAAGAATTTAATAAGAAAATTGAACAATTCAAATTAATAAGAACAAATGAGGAAACTGATTAGTATGTCTAAACCACTTTGTATTATCCCAGCTAGGGGTGGTTCAAAAGGAGTAGAAAGAAAAAATATTAAAGATCTCGGAGGAAAACCACTAATTGCATATGCAATAGAAAGTGCACAGAAATCACAGTTATTTCAAGATGTGATTGTTAGTACAGAAGATAATGAAATTGCAGAAATTTCAAAAAAATATGGTGCAAAGGTTCCATTTATGAGACCTAATGAATTAGCAACTGATTTGACAACAACTGAAGAAGTGTTAATTCATGCAATAAATGAATTAAGGAAATTAGATTTTGAATTTAATACAATAATGTTACGGGATTGCACGGTTCCATTTATCGATTATAACGATATGGAAAAAGCTTTGGAGAAATTTTCTCAGAGTGAATGTGATGCTGTGTTCGGTGCAATTCCTGCCCATCCTAATCCATATTTTGGAATGATGGAATTAGATGAGGATGGGTATTTGAATAAATCAAAAATTTCTAAAAATAAAATCACAAGAAGACAGGATGCACCGGTGGTGTATGATGTTGATGGAATGTTCATTCTTAATGTAGATTTCTTTTTAAAAACAAAAATAATTTCTTCGGGAAAGATTATTCCATATGTATTAACAAAAGAACATGGTCATATGATAGATTTTGAGTTTGATTTAAAAGTTGCAAGATTACTAATAGAAAAAAATTAATAATTTTCTTCTACAAAAGAACAAATTAAATGCAAAATCAATCTATGCGCTTCTTGTATACGAGGAGTTGAAGTGGAGGGAACTTGGATAGAAATATCAGAAAGTTTTGTTAGTTGTGTAGTTTTTCTTCCAGTAAGAGAAATTATTTTTGCACCATTTTTTTTAGCCATTTTTGCGCCTAAAATAACATTCTTTGAATTTCCACTTGTAGAGATGGCTAAGACAATATCATCTTTCTTTACAAGTGACTGACATTGTCGCTCAAAGATCTTATCGTAACTATAATCGTTAGAAATTGAAGTGATAATTGATGTATCAGTTGTAAATGCAATAGCTGGTAAACTTTTTCTTTCTTTTTGAAATCTTCCTACAAATTCAGCTACAAAATGTTGTGCGTCAGCTGCACTACCACCATTTCCAAATGATACTATTTTTTTATTATGTGAAACAGAAGTGCTAATGATTTTTGCAGATTTTTCAATAGTGTTCAACAAGGATTTACATTTGTTTATTGTATCTAAACACTCATCAAACTGTTCAATTAAAGAAATATCAGATTTTTTTGTCATGTCAATCCAGATTACGTAATTTTTTCATTACAGGAATTTCCGATGGCCAAACACGTTTTTCACCATCACCAATAATTTTATCAATTGTTCTAATATCTCGAACTAGACGTTCTAATCCTTGAGGTTCTAATGATGCAGCTTGATCTGAACCATACATAGAACGGTCTAGAGTGATATGTCGCTCAATTGATGTTGCACCTAAGAGTACAGCTGAAACACAGATTAGGTAACCCATTGATTCATGTCCACTATAACCCACAGAGCAATCAAATTCATTCTTTAATGTTTGAATACATCTTAGGTTGGCTTCTTCAGGTTTCATTGGATAAGAGCTATTTGAGTGCTGTAATTCAAATGGGCAATTATTTTTGTGGAATATTTTTACTGCATTATGAATTTGTTCCATTGTGCTCATTCCAGTTGAAATAAAACTATATTTTTTTTCTTCTGCAATTTTTTTGAGTAACGGTACGTTTGTTAACATTGCAGATGCAACTTTGTTATGTTTTAAATTGAATTTCTTTAGAAAATCTTGACTATCCAGATCCCACGATGAAGCGTACCAATCAATTTTTTTTGTCTTACAATAATCATCAATAGTTTTGTATTTATCAAAATCAAATTCTAGACCCATTTTTTGTTCTCGTGTGGTTTTTCCCCACGGACTATCACGAGGAGAATCTAGAATATCCTTCGAATATACTTTCTCTACAGTACGCTTTTGGAATTTAACTGCATCACATCCCGCATTAGATGCCACATCGATCAGTTTTTTTGCGATATCAATGTTACCATTATGATTAATGCCAATTTCGGCCGTGATAAATACCATTTATACTTTTAGAAATTTTCTCATTTAATAAAATTTGTTAAGAATTGTGACGTAGAAAATATCTGCTATTCCTCTAAATGTGCCTTCATTACCTTTCTTCTCACAAACGTAATTAACTATTGAGCGAACCTGCTCAATTACATCTTTTGGGCTTGAGTATAAAATTTTTTCATTATGTCACCATGGGTTATATAACACATGCAGCATCTGTTAAGACACAATCAACATATGTAAGTAAAATTTTGAGTTTTTCATTAATTTTACATCTTTCATGTTAATCAAAGCTAAATATCATTTATATCGATATGTATTAAACTCTGTTAATATGTCGTATTTCAAATCATTATTCTCATTAGAAGACAAGGTAGCAATAGTAACAGGTGCTGCTAGAGGTAACGGTTTAGCAATTTCCGAAGCACTTCTACGTTCAGGTTCAACGGTGATAATGGTAGATGTTCTGAAAAAAGAGTTAATGAAAACTGAAAAAGAGTTTTTATCAAAAGAACTGTCAGCATTTAGTTTTGCAGCAGATATTTCTAAGAAGGAAGAAATAAAAAAACTTGTAAAATATGTCAAAACAAAATTTGGAAAACTAGATATTTTAATAAACAATGCAGGAATAACAATTTCTGGTTCGCCATTAACATATAATGAAAAAGATTGGGATAAAACATTCAAAATTAACCTAAAAACACCATTCATTCTTTCACAGGAATGTTCAAAAATCATGATGAAGAGAAAATCAGGAGTTATAATAAATATCACGAGCATAAATGCAGAATTTGCATTTCCAAATAATCCATCATATCAAGCAACTAAAGCAGGGTTAAAACAACTAACAAAATCTTTGGCGCTAGATCTTGCAAAATTTGGAATTAGAGTAAATAGTATTGGTCCAGGTTATTTTCGTACATCAATGACAAAAAGAAGTTGGGATAATCTAAAGAGAAGAAAAGAGATTCAGGAATGTACAATGTTAAAAAGATGGGGAGTTCCAAAAGATTTGGAAGGAATAATTATTTTCTTGTCATCTGATGCATCTTCATATATTACGGGTCAAGACGTTTACGTAGACGGAGGATGGACCGCAAAGGGAATGAGATGAAAAGACCAAATGTACTGTTTATTGGAATTGATTCTTTCCGAGGAGACAAATGTTTTGGGAAAAACAAATCATCAAAAACACCAAATATTGATAAATTAATTAAAAATGGCGTTTATTTCGAACAAGCAATTAGTGTTTCAGATGGAAGCTATACTTGCATGGGAGCAGTATTTACATCACTTTATCCATTTCAAAGTGGCATAACAACAGTATCTGCATATTCAAAGTCAACAACAAATTTTCAGAAATTTCGAGAAGCGGGATATAAATTGTATGGAACTGCACCATGTACACCATTTTTTATCAATTTATTGGAATCATTTGATGAAAAAGAAAATTTTTCAAAACCAGGTTACTTGTATCCTGTTTCAGGCAACCCCAAAGACTCTAGAACAGGAGAGTACATTTTAGACAGATTAGACAGAATCAGAGATGGAAAAATCGAAGAGCCATGGTTTTATTTTATTTTTCTTACAGATCTGCATAGGAGTGTCAAGTATGGTATTCCAGAGGAATATTATAAAGATGAATTTGGTAACACAGAATATGATCGAATGGTATCAGCTTTAGACACGTGGATTGGAAAATTTTTAGAGAGAATTGATTTTGACAATACTTTGATAATATTAACTTCTGATCATGGTGAATTTATACCAACTCCAAAGATAGGACATGAGCTAACTTACATTCCGGAATTGTTTGAACCTGGAAAAAAGATGAAAGAAAAAACTCCGAAATCCTTACACGGTATTTACTCTTTAGGATATAGAATTTTACGCTATTTTATGATTCCAATAAAAAATAGAAAATACAATAATGAATTATCACCTTTAGAATTAAGATCACTCAATACTAGGGGCCACAGCTCATTATGGATTTTACCCGATGATACGGTAAGAGTTCCATTAGTGTTTTCTGGACATGGAATTAAATCAAAAGATAAAATAATTAATCAACAAATTGGTTCAATCGATATTTTGCCCACAATGGCAGATCTACTTTCAATTGAATTTGATTTCAGCAAAGCTCAGGGTCAGAGTCTTTTACCGTTGATTAATGGAGAAAAAATTGAGGAAAAACCTATCTTCATTGAAAATGCAGTGAGAAGAAATCCAACAAAACCAGGAAACTGTATAGGAGTCAGAACAAGTAAATACAAATATTATCGAGCAAGAGGAAATACAAAGAAAAAAGTTTGTCTATATGATTTGATTTCAGATCCAGATGAAATAAACAATATTGCAGAAGAAAACAAACAAGTGGTAAAGGAATTAGAGGAGTTATTGATGGGAATAAGAGGAAATTCTATTAATGAACACGAGATAGATAAGAGTGAAACAGAGAGAATTGAGAGAGATTTGAAACCTTTAGGAAAAGCCTAAAAATTTTAAAAAAATAGATTTTTTGATGCATTTTATCTAATTATTAGTATTTTTGATACGTGACTAATATAACCTGATAATAAAGAAAGTGTCTTATGAACAAAATTACTGTCGGAATACCAGCATTTAATGAGGAGAAAAATATTGCAGCGATAATCATAGGATTAAAAAAAATTACAGATAAAATCATAGTGTGTAATGATGGCTCAACAGATTCTACTGGCGAAATTGCAGAAGAACTAGGGGCAATTGTGATAAATCATGAAAAAAATTTGGGTTACGGTGCAGGGATAAAGAGCATATTCTTGAAAGCAAAAGAAATGAAATCTGAAATGCTAGTTACTGTAGATGCAGATGGTCAACACGATGTAAGAGATATTACAAAAGTTGTTACGCCAATTCAGGAAGATAAAGCAGAAATAGTCATCGGTTCAAGGTTTTTAGAGGAAGTTGAAAATATTCCAGAATATAGAAAATTTGGAATAAAATTAATTACAAAAGTTACAAATCTTTCATTGAATCAAAGTTTGACCGATTCTCAAAGTGGATTTAGAGCATACTCAAAAAAAGTTTTAGAAAAATTAGTTCTTTCAGATAAAGGCATGGGAATTTCAACTGAGATACTAATTAAAGCAAATAATTTTAATTTTAGAATCGGGGAAGTTCCTATAAAAATTTCATATGAAGGTGAGACATCAACAGAAAATCCAGTTTCACATGGAACATCAGTCTTGTTTAGTACTATAAAATATACTTCTATAGAACACCCAATCAAGTTTTATGGTATACCAGCAATAATTTTACTTTTTTCAGGAAGTGTCTTTACTTATTTTGCAATACAATACTATGTTGAGTTTGGAAGATTAAATACCAATTTAACATTAATTGGTGCTGGACTTTTTTTCATAGGTATTGTTTTATTGATTGCAGCAATATTGTTGTATTCTTTAGTATCAGTAATGAGAGAAGGAAGAGATAACTAAATAGTGTAATACGTTGAGCAGTTTAATTTTTTTAAATAATCTTTCAAAAACTAAAATGATTCTTTATTTTAGTTTTATAATATTTGGTGGACTAATTTTTAGATACATATTTTTCCCATTTGATATTCCAATTGTTCTAGATGGATTAGGATATTTTTGGTATGCAATGGATCTTAATGTTATGAAAGAATTTCCAACAAATCATGATTTGCCTAATAATTTTTGGCCTACATTTCTCTCCACATTTTTTTTGGCATCGAACTCCGAGAATTTCATGGATTACATATCAATTCAGCGTAATCTCTCTATCATATTTTCAGTTTTTACAAGTATACCTGTATACTATCTTGCTAAAAAATTTGTCAAGAAAGAATATGCATTGATGGTTCCACTGATTTTTATTTTTGAGCCAAGAATAATTGAGAATTCATTGCTTGGAATTACCGAATCAATTTTTATATTTTTCGTGACATCATCTCTAGCACTTTTTTTTCATGGAGGAAAAAAATCAATCTTATTATCATTTATGCTGGCGGGAATATTCTGTCTAATTAGGTACGAAGGATTGATGATGACAATTGCCATGTTTGGAATTTTATTTTATAGATTTAGAGATAAAAAAAAGGATCTAGTTTTTGGTGTGTTCATGATTTTAGTTTTTATTTTAGTTCTAGCTCCAATGTCATCAATTAGAAATGATACTATGGGATATGATGGAATTTTCAGTCATGTAGGAGCTGGTGCAGACGTAGTTGCTAAAGAAACATTCGAATCTTCAGAGGTTACTGTTCAAAAATTTTTTCCTTTGCTTGGGATTTCTAATTTTATTAAGTTGTTTGGATGGGTATTAATTCCGACATTTACAATATTCTTTCCTTTAGGAATGTTTTATTTTCTAAAAACCAAAAAGAGAGAGAATATTGAACTTGTTATAATTAGTGCGTGTGCATTAATTCCTGCTTTATACGCATTTTCTAGGGACATATCGGATGTAAGATATTTCTTTGTGGTTTTTCCAATGATTGCAATTTTAGTGGTTTATGCAATAGATAGAATTTCGCAAAAGATGAAAAAAACTAATTTAATTTCATTATTATTTTTGATATTGATTTTAATTGGATCGTCTACTTTTTTTATTGTCAATACTATTGACTACGAACACGAAAGAGAATCATATCTAATTTCAAATGAAATTTATTACTTAGTAGAAGGTGTTAATGCATCTTATTATCCAGAAGGAGCTTATTTACGGGTATCACAGTTGACAGATAGTAGTTTTCCAATTACTAGTACACAAGGTAAATCAAAGATCATCTTTGTTTCATCAGTTGGTGAAGAAAATATTGAAGAATACATAATAAATGGAAAAGATAAGGGACTGACGCACCTAATTATTGATCATAAATTTATTGAGAATGAAGATAGAGGGGATCAATTTTTGGATGATGTTTTTGAAAATGAGAGTGATTATCCATATCTTAAAAAGGAATTTGATTCTATTGAAGAAGGTTTTTCCCTTCATGTGAAAGTTTTTAGAATTGATTTTGAGAAATTTGAATTTGGAGAAAAACTAGATTAATTTTCCTCAAGAATTTTTTCAATCTCTTCTAATTTTTCTATTGAATAGTCTACATGTTCATCAGAATCTATATTTTTGAATTCACCTCGAATAATTCGTATTGTTGAAAAGTTTAGTCGTTTAGCTCCTTCAAAATCAATTTTTGGATTATCTGCAACATAAAATGGTCTAACACCATTCAATGAAGATTGATTTAATGCATACTGAAATGGTTTTGGTGATGGTTTAGGTTCAATTTCTTTTGTATATACTGTAAAATTAACGAAATTATGTATTTTACAATTCTCTATTTTTCTCTTCTGCCTTGAAATATTCCCATCCGTAATTATTCCAAGTTTGAATTTTTTTGATAATTTTTCAAGCACTGGAACGGTGTCAGAAAATAGATCAGATTCATAGACTTCTTGTTCATTAAAAATTTTGACTAGATCAATAGTGCTAATTTTCAAATCAAGTTCTTCTATAAGATCATCAAATATTTTATTATACATACTAGTAGTTTTCTTCCAATTTGAATACAGAAAATCAAATGAAGTTTTTTGTTCTATCTTAAACCGTTTCTGAAGGTGTTCTGAAATTGATTCGAACGCACGAGTATAGTATTTTTCAGAGTCATAAAGTGTGTTATCTAAATCAAAAAAAACTATATTCATTATTTTCACGTGGATTTGGTTTTTGTAGTGATTATTTCAGAATAATATCTTCTCATCATCATTCCTTCTTTAAATTTAGAATTTTTAATTGGTTTTTGTCCACTTGTTATGCGGATTAAATTTTTGATTATTGAGGGATCAGAATAGATTGAGAGGATTGCACCACCACCAAATCGATTATTAATTTCTGTGAACTTGATGCTCTTTCCATGTTTAAAACATTGTATGCATGAAGGACCAACCAAATGAAATTCTTCCACGATCTTTTTACAGTGTTTGATTATTTGTTTATCATTCTCAGTTTTTCCGATGGTAGATATTCCTGATTCAGTCTTTATTCTTTTTCTAGGAATTATAGAAATTGGAACACTGTCCAAATCTGCAAGTATATCCACGGAATATTCTTGACCCTTAAGAAATTCAGTGATTATAGGCTTCTTAATCCTTTTTCTATAGAACTTTAATTCTTCATAATTATTTACTTTAAAGACATCTTTTCCACCACGACCAAATTGTGGCTTAATAATACATGGAAAGTGAATTTGATTGGAAAAAATTCTATATGTTGGAATCATATGAGCTAAAAATTTTTCCCTAGTCTGTAATTTATCAGCGCAAATTTTTGATATCTTAAACTCTGGAGTAAAAACTAGGATTTTCTTTTCTTCAAAGATTTTACGGTTTTTTGATAATTTAATAATTTCTTCCTCGATACTTGGTAAAATTACATCTGGTTTTTCTTTATTACATATTTCAATTATTTTTTTTAAGTAGGTTTTTTGATTTGCTTTAGGTACTACATAACTTTTATTACAAAAATTAAATCCAATTGAATTTGGATCTGAATCTACTCCTATAACTGTCACATTATTTCTCTTTAATTCATTAATAAAACTCATGGAAGGTAAACTACCTACTGCAGTTTTTAAAATTGTAATATTTTTTCTATTTTTCATTTATAAAAGATTATTTACTCATATAATTAAAAATCACTATGAATATTCTTGTTATTGCTGCTCATCCTGATGATGAAGTTCTAGGAATGGGCGGAACCATAAGAAAATTAAGTAAAAATGGAAATAAAATTAGATTGTGTATTGTGACAGAAGGTGCAACTGCTCAATACAATGATAAAAAAATGATTGTTGAAAGAAAGAATGCCTGTATGAAAGCATCAAAAATTCTGGGTATTTCTAAAATTGATTTTCTAGGGTTTCCTGACATGAGCCTCGATACAATTCCTCATTTAGAGATAAATAGATCACTAGAAAAAATTATCAAGTCTTTTAAACCAAATATAGTATACACCACGCCAGAAAATACCTTGAATAAAGATCATACACTAGTCTACGAATCAACTCTTGTAGCAACACGTTCAATGTCTACAAAAGTCAAAAAGATTTTTTCATATGAAATTCCGGGTCCAACAAAATATCCATTCAAACCAAATTATTATGAAAACATTAACAAAGAATTATCTTTCAAAATCAAAGCTATTAAATGCTACAAGTCAGAAATTGAAAAATTTCCTCATCCTAGATCAATTGAAATCATTAATGCCAATTCAATGGTTAGAGCTATGGAGGCAGGATTGCCTGCTGCGGAAGCGTTTGAGATAATAAAAATTATTTCTGACTAATTATTCTAGTCTTTGAATAATCAATTCTAAGGACTTTTTTGATATTTTGTGCTCATTCTGTGATTTGTCAATAAAAACCTCGAAATTACCAGATCCTATATCACTAATTTTTTCTTGTATTATGAAATCAAATGTTTTTCCTGCATTTCCAGAGAAACAACAGGGATCAAATTCATTAAAAATTTGTAATTGATACCTTTCATAGGAGCCCAAAATATAAAATTCCAGATAATTTACTTGAGAGTATAATTCATAATATGTTTGCTCGTAGTCTCCAAAATTTTTAGGTTCTGACCGAAGGTAAATTGGATAAGAACCAGCAACTGAGAAGCTTTTGGAAATTCTTTCATCAATTGCAGAATAAATTGTTGTTGTCCAACCACCACCAGAAATACCAATCATTGAATAAGAGTCATAATCAAAGTTGGAATCAAGATAATTCAATCCTCTAACTAGAGGTTCAAAAAATAGTTTAATCGGTTCAAAGTTATCTGTTTCTAGTAAAGCAAGATGATTATGAGACATGATTTTTATTTTTCCAAATGATGGATGATCTACAACTGGTTGATTGTTCATTCCTGTTAGAGGCATAGAAAAAGCTAGTACAGAAAATTCCTCATTTAATAGATATTCTATGGTTTCTATTCCTTTAGTAAAATCATCACCATGCCCATGATGATAAATTATAAGATGATTGTTAGATTTTTCTGGAATAAAATGATAAGAAATTGAATTAATATTATATTCAGAAATTGTTTCTAGTTTGTTAATTTGTTTCAGATTATTAATTTCTCGTAGTTCACTTTCCTGAAAGTCTTCTATTATTGTATTAGGTAAGTTTTCTGGAAGTTTTACATCTTGCCAAATAAAATTAATTAAAAAGTCTCGTTTATCGAATAATTCATTTTGGGTTTGTATATCAATTAGTGTATCTATTTCAGATTTATTCATAAAATTTAATGGTTCAAAATTCTTTTCTGGTGAATCTGAAACAAATTTTTTTATAATTTCAAAATTTGTGGAAGCACCAATTGCAAAAGACAAGATTGCGATTAATATTACTGATGCAATAATTTTTATGTTCATTTTCTAGAATTATCTCAGTTTCTTCATATTGATGTCTTCTATGGTTTCTTTAAATAATTTGAATAGAAAGTAATGAGATAATGAACCTAATTCGTTTGTAGAAATTGGTGGTTCATGTAGATCAAATTTTAAAATTTTAATGATTTTTCCACTATCATATTCCTCATTCATATGATGAAGAGTTACGCCCCAGTGAATTTCTTTATTTTTTATGGCATTTTCATATTCAGTTGGACCAGGATATTCTGGCAATGGTCCTGGATGAAAATTCACAAATGCAATTTTTGGGATATCAAGTAGTTCTTTAGTAATTTTTTTAGGATAACAGTATGACACACCCAAATCAAAAGAAGAATTTGGAGGCGTATCATGAATTGTAAAGATTTCGTGTTTTAGTTTTTTCATGTTTAGAAAATGAGAGATTTTTGCGATATGCCTAGTTTTAGTATAAATCCTAATCATAAAGATAAGTCTAAAAAATGATTAAAGAATCTTGTTATGGATTATTCAGGTAAGAAAAAATAGTCAGATTTTAACTAGTTTTCACTGTCAATCAAATAATGAATATCATGAAACATTCTTTCAGCAATTATTTCATTCCCTAAAGAATTAGTATGAACTTGATCAAAGTAAATACTATCAGATACATTTTCAAAAATAGCAGAATAATCTAATACCAGTGAGCAATTTTCAAGATTCTTACTTCTTTCAATTATTTCGTCAAAGGTTTTCTTTCCATGAGTGTTTTCTCTAACAATAGACTCTTCAAAATTCGACAATGATTTCTTTTCATTATACAACGCTGGTTGAATAATTATAACAGATTCAAAGTTTTTCATGTTAGATAATTCACAAAATTCATTAATTCGTTTTTCCCACATTGATGCAATCTTTTGGGAAACTACCAAATCATATTTGCCAGCATTATGCTGATTCCCTGGAGAATCAAAAATTTCTGTATTCATTAGTGGTAAGATGAAAGATCTGTATAAAACAACAGGTGAACGAAGATAACGTTGGTAATCTTTTATTTCAGAATCAGTATCTAAAATTTCTGACTCATTAATTTTTTTGTAAAAGACATCATTAACTCCATTATAGATAATTATCATATTTGGATTATAATCCAAAAGTTTTTCCTTAATATGGTATAATTCTTCAAAAGAAGTGATACTTGAAATTCCAGCATTAATTACTTCTATTTTGTTTTCTTGTTTATTTAGAAGATTTTCTAATTTGGATGATATTGTAAATTCATCAGATGGTAAACCTGCACCAAACACGGTGCTTCCTCCAATTACAAATACTCTGTAACTATAATCCTTTTCAAGTTCAGAACCTCTGAACCCATCACTATTAATATTTACAGTAGCCAAATGTTGATTCGGAATTAGGGACAATACTGGATTTTCTGAATATACAAGATTTTGTTGATCATAACAAATCTGTCTTTTTAAAAAATAATCTAGTTTTTTTAGAGATTCTGCATTTTCCAAATTGCAATCTTGTAAAAAGAATTCATAACCTCTCGCAGAACCCTCTATAACAAAAAAAACTACAATAATCAATATTAGAAATAATGCAGATTGTTTTTTGTAAGATATATAGACTGACATCTAAATCACTTAGAAATCAAATTGTTTCCTAGAACAAGATAGTCCATGTCGGTTTTTAAAATCATATTATAGGCATCAGAAGGAGTGTTTACGATAGGTTCACCCATAACATTCATTGATGTATTGATTACAATTGGAATTTCCGTGATTTTATAAAATTGATTTATCAACTCATAGTACAATGGATTAGATTCTTTTGAAACAGTCTGTAACCTTGCGGTTCCATCAACATGAGTGACTGCCGGAATTTTTTCTGGTTGTTTAACTTTGGCGACCATTAACATGTATGGACTTGGTATGTCTATTTCAAAATAATCAGAAGAAAATTCTTCAAGAACACTTGGTGCAAATGGTCTA
>CEOQ01102259.1_pt1 | contig 22439 bp, 24 predicted proteins | sample 361351 | NCBI WGS metagenome assembly CEOQ01 (sample SAMEA2619907, study PRJEB7988) | marine metagenome | biome: marine biome (ENVO:00000447); feature: deep chlorophyll maximum layer (ENVO:xxxxxxxx); material: "saline water (ENVO:00002010), including plankton (ENVO:xxxxxxxx)" | depth 60 m | reverse complement strand
CCTGGAGTTCTTTACGGTCCTGAAAGTGACGAAGTTAATGAATTGACGAAATGGGTTGAGGGTGACGAAAACGTAAATGTTTTGGGGGTTTGGGCTTATAACGTTTCACATACTACTTATGCGGTGTTGGAAGCTTCAGATATGAAAAATGTCACTGCTCTCATGAGACCACAAATGGGAAAAGGTGATATACAAGTTCTGCCAGTCATGGATGGCATTGCGATGAGGAAAGAGCGAGGACACTGGGGGAAATAGACTCTTTTAGTGCCCGAAATAGTCCAAAGGCTATTCTTAGATCAATTTTGAAAATCAACTAGAATCTGTAGGCTTGTGATATAACAGTTTAATATCCGTATTAATTGTTTTTTCTGGGAGATGTCAGATGCCATTAGCAAATATAAATGGGATAAGGCTATTTTATGAAATTAATGGTTCGGGTTATCCTCTAGTTTTCTGTCACGAATTCGCAGGGGATTACAGGTCATGGGACCTCCAAGTTGGTTATTTTAGTCGCAGTTATAATGTAATCACGTACTGCGCGAGAGGCTATCCACCTTCAGATGTACCTGATGCGGTAGTCGATTATAGTCAAGAACAGTCGGTAGACGATCTCAAAGATTTGTTAGTCTATTTGGATGTCGACAAAGCTCATATAGTTGGCTTGTCAATGGGCGGAAATGTAGCATTAAATTTCGCTTTGACATATCCAGAAATGGTTTCTTCGATGGTTCTAGCGGGCACAGGAACAGGTTCAGATGAGCCTGACGCTTTTAGGAAAAGGGTGGTGGAAATGTCAGATGGGATGAGGAAGGGGGGCATGGATTCCATGGCGAAGTATGTTTATGGGCCTGCAAGAGTGCAACTACAAGAAAAATCCCCTAAAGCTTTTAACTTGTTCCGAGAGCAATTTATGGAACACTCACCCATAGGATCAGCCAATACTTTTGAAGGTGTTTTGTCAAAACGTCCTCCGATTTTTGAACTTGGTGACAGATTAAGGCTTATAGAAATTCCTACGTTAATCATGACAGGTGATGAAGACGATCCCTGTATTAATCCCTCCCTATTTATGAAGAAAAATATTTCATCTTCTGGGTTGATTGTGTTTCCTAAGGCAGGCCATGCAATAAATCTAGAGAATCCTGATTTATTTAATGATTCTATAAACGAATTCCTGAATTTGGTGGAGAGGGGTAAATGGGGCCCACGAGATTTTGGTGACGGTGCCGGGTCTTTAACTTAGAAATAGTTTTCGTTCTGTAATAAATTTTACTGGATTATCATGGACCGTTTTTTTGCATGTTTGTGTAACTTCTTCTTGCTATTTCTGTGACTTCTGACTCTACTGACTCAGAGATTTCTTCTAGGGTTTCTGTTTGCGATAAACCAAACATTGTTTCCCATTCATTTATCACATATCGATTAGCTAATGAGACTACAGGGTGCCCTTCCGTTCTCATTTCATCAAACTCACGCCTCATATTTCCGATTTGCCGTAGTCTCCAAATCCATTTGGCCTGGCGTGCAATCGGGGGGGTGTCCATTAATAATGCCAGTCGTTTCACTAGTCCAAGTGTGTCTTCGTACGAAGACCAGGGAATACCGTATTTATCCAAGTTGTGAAAGTAAAAGGGTTTGTCCTTTTCTTTTTCCTCTGTTGGTAGGTTCTCAAATTTATTTGTCCAGGACGATATAGTTTTATCGTCAACGGTGTCGTGGTCGCTGGAATTTTTGAGGAACGTGTTTATTTGCTCTTGAGAGTCTCCATGTAACCACCTTGTGTAGGCAGTAAGAAATTCAATTCTTTTTACTATAGGAGTGCTCTTTGAATTCAAGGTTATTCTCCATAAGATATGTATAAAAGGAAGTATATTTATTATTATAAGGAAGTTATTATAACTGTAAAACGATTATTTACTATATATACTTAATTATAAGATCTATGTGATTAAAAGTGTAGATAAAAAATAGGTTAGAGAGGAAGTATATTTACTAACTAAAGGAAGTATAAATTATCAAATTATATGGGCTTCATCAAATTTAATGCCAAAAGGTAAATCTAATTCAAATCAATACTTGCAAGCTTACATGCTTTTTGCTGCAGGATTGTCAAGGTTAGAAATATGGAATGAATTGAAATCTACCTATGGGGATAAAACTGTTACAACACGTTCCATTGGGTCATGGTTGAAAGAATTTCGTGTACTTCCTGAGAGTGAAATTATTCAGGACTCTGAATTTTCTTGGGAAAAATGCGATGCCTATGGAATTCCTTGGACTGAGTCGATGCACCTAATTAAAATAGTGAGACTTTTTGAGAGTTCATATGGACGTTTTCCTACGGGAAGAGAGGCGAAATGGGTATGGCGTGTGACTCAGACAAATCCTAATTGGAATAGAGCAGAAATTGTTCTGGGTGCTAAATATGCCGAAAGAGAATTAATGGACGGATTTACGAGTGAGTTCGTTTCTTTTGAAGATTTGAACAGAGATCTCTTAAGTGGTTCATTCTAGCAAATCAAAAATTTATTAATTTGTTGGGGTCCGAGAGAATTTCCCTTTAGAAATTAGTGAGCTCTTATTTTTTTCAATAATTTGTAAAGACCAAAAAATATGGCTATCCCTACAATGACGACTGGGGAAAAAATCAATATAGTCACGAAAATGTCGGCCAATGTTTTGCTGAAACTCACTAGACTCTTTATTGAATCACTGAAAGAGTCACTAACACTCCAGTTTTCTCCTACGAGCGAAGTTTCCTCTGTCATATTAAGATGCAATATTGAGTTATCAGTAGTCTTGTCTAGGTAGTTCAATCTTGATTGAAAACTATCTATATCGCCTCTGATTCTCATCAATTCCTTTTCAACTTGGATGGTTTCTTCAACATTTTTGGTCTCAGACAGTAATTCAACGAATCTGTTTTCTGTGGATTGCATGACATTTAGCCTAGCTTCAGTGTCCAGATACTCCTCGGTCACGTCAGTGGAATACATGTTCTCATGGGTTACTTTGGAGGCCACGGTGGTTTTTATTTTAGAGATAAGGTCGTAAAACGAGGTGTTAACGATAATTATTGTTATGTTTGAATAGGGTTGGTATGACTCACTTGAGTTTGAGTTAGTAATCTGCGCTCCGTATGTATTTAGAAGGTTTTCAACCTCTAGCATGGCTGTGCTTATTTTTGGGACTTCTATAGATAAATGTCCTGTAACTTGGATTCTAGAATCAGGTTCTGCAACAGAAAGGCTTGCCATTTTGTTGGTCACCCCACCATCTGAGACCGCTGCGGGCATGGGGGCATAGGCTACCTCAGATACTGGAGACTGGGCAGGATAGTCAAAAGATTTTTCATTGTCAGAACATGAGATGAATAAAGTTAAGAGCAGAATTGGCCCGATAATATTAATGATTTTCATTGGTTATGTTTGACCGTTCATGATTTAAGTCTTGCTAGAAAAGCACTTTTTTTAATTGTAGTTAACAATTCCTGGATCGAAAAGATATTTTTACAATTTATTACTTACATCTATTACTTCCACTAGAATGAGACAAGATTACTATCAGAATTGTGTATAGATAGAAGGAGAAATGTGATGGGAGAGATGATTACGTATACCGCTAATGGGCGCGAAGGAACCGGATATTTGACGAGACCTGAAGGCAACGGGAATGGGAAATCTGTAATTGTTATACAGGAATGGAATGGTCTAAATGATCATATCAAGGATGTTGCTGATAGATTCGCTAGGCAAGGTTATCTCGCTCTTGCACCTGATCATTATCATGGCGTCATTGCTGAGGAACCAGATGAAGCAGGAAAAATGTTTATGGCGCTGAATATAAAGGAGACTGAAGAGGAATTAAGAGGTGGAATTGAATTCCTATTTGAGGAGACGAATAACCCGGTAGGTGTTACTGGATTTTGCATGGGTGGTGCTCTTGCTTTATTTGCTGCCTGCCAGAATGGAAGTAAGGTCGGTGCGTGCGTGGATTTCTATGGAATTCATCCTAACGTGGAATACGATTGGGATTCACTCACGGCACCTTTGTTAGGAATATGGGCTGAGCATGACGATATGGTGAATCCGCAGTTGCCAGGTTTTGCGAGAGAATTAGCAAGTAGAAAGCACGACTTTCATTTTAAAACTTACGCTGGTACGTCTCATGGATTTTTTAACGATACCAATACTGGGGGACATGATGTTGATGCAAGTATGGATGCTTGGGATTTAGCACTAAATTGGTTCGAAAAATATTTATGAATATGAGTTGGACTACTCGTAATTAGTAAATAGGAGAAATTTGCATGGCAGCCTACTTGATTGCTGATGTAAAAATAGTTGACCCTGAGAGATTTAAAGATTATGGAAGTCTGGTACCTGAGTCTGTTGAAAAATATGGAGGAAAATACCTTGTTCGTGGTGGTGAACATGTGGTGATTGAAGGGAATTGGGATCCAGAAAGGTTGGTTGTGATCGAGTTTAAATCCATGGAACAGTTAAAAGAATGGTATGACTCTGAGGAATACTCTGAGGCTATGAATATAAGGCACCTTTCGGCTGACACAAATTTATTATTTGTGGAAGGAATTTATTAACCGAAACGATTATGCTTTCCAGCCGTATATCCAGGGGAACACTTTGTTTATGGCCTGCCGAATACTAACCAGTAGTAATGACTGCTCTTTTGTGGACAGCCTTACCGATTGACCTTCCCTCTTGGGTCACTGATATCTCGTATGTAAGTCTCCCTCTTTCACTATCAAATTCAATTAAAGTCGCGGTAACATCCACGGTTTCCCCCACATCGGATCTTGCTATATGCCTCAATCCATCTACGGCATATCCCACTGTAGCCGAACTATCTTCTAATTTCGGATCTGAGTGAGAGATACACACTCCTTCCATTAATCCGAGCATCGCAGGCGTTGATAGAACATCATCTCCAGGAGATCCAGTTCTATTTGTTGACATTTCTTGAGTGATCTCAATTTTTTTGCTGACTGATTGACCAATTTCAAATTTGCTAGTATCCAAATTTAACCTCTAATTGCGTCGTTTTCTTTAGTCCACCACATAATATATGTGTTAACTAGGATCACGTACATCCGGTTCCACACCTACCTCTACCGGTCCCACAAATAATTCCCAAGGTCTAAAATATTCTACGAATTCCCTTGCTTCATCTACAGAATCTAAACCTTTTGTAGCTCTCTCTGGAGTCATAGTAAAAGTCTTGGCGAATGCGTCAAAACCAGTCTTTGTTTCTCTTATACCTCCAATCATCTCCTCTCGTTCCTCCCAGCTCAAAATTAATTTTTGCCCTCTTCTAGTTTTTTCCCAGTATATTTCCATGATCACCAATCCTTAATGGAACTTGATTAGTTCTAATCCTAATTCTTATCAAATGCTAAATAATATTTTAATGTGTTTCCTTAAAGCACTTGATAGCCTTCTGAAATATTAAGCTATGCTGAAGGATTATATTCTGTGGCTAGCATACCCATAATTATTGAGTTGTGTCTTGATCCTTCGTGTGGTCTGCTTTGTCGAAGAGTGCCTTCATGTGTAAATCCGAGATGTTCAAATAAACTTTTGGCAGCCTGGTTGTATTCTGGGATATCAGCCCAAACACGAAACAGATTATAGGTGTTGAAGCCTAGTTCAAGGGTGGATGTCAAGCTAGCGGTTCCATAGCCTTGATTCCACTTTTCTCTTTCTCCTATCAGGATGGAGATTTGACCGTCTCCTAGAGACTCTTCAACTGTGAGGTGAGCCTCTCCAATATGTTCCCCTAGATCTGAGTAGATCGAAAAAATTCTATGCTCGGGATTTTCAAATACCTTGTCCCATTCAGCATCTGAGACGCTTAATACCTTCTCAGGATGATAACCAAGATGGGCTGGGTTACCGTATGAATACCGACCGAACCAGCTTTCAGTAACTGTGTCATCTGATAACCATTGATTGATCCTTTCTACATCCTCCCTGGTAACGTGTTGTAAAAATACTTTTTTACTTGTCATATTTCGACCTCTTGACTAGAAATGTGTCTTGTCTTTAGTTGTCAAAAGCAATTGATTTAATTATTTGTAAAATGAGGTTTTTCGTCAATAAACTACAATTTTTGAATTATTCTTCCTGAAATATTCTGGCCTTAATCCGCATTAATAAAAATTTGGAGTATGATTTAATGCCTACCGTGCATCGCCCCGTGTATTGACACGGTATAGAAATGATCGTTGGCTATTTGAGAGAGAACAGAGATGTTAGATAGACTTGCATCAGTTGTGGATAGGTATGACGAGCTAAATAACCTTTTATCAGATCCTGAGGTGGTTGCTGACTATACTCAGGTAGAAAAATACGCTCGTGAACAGGCCTCTATGAGAGAGGTGGTTGAGTTAGCTCGTCAATATCGGAAGCTTTCAGAGGATTTGAGTCAGGTCAAGGACATTATCAGAGGAGAGACGGAAGAAGAATTGGTTTCTATGGCCAAAGACGAACAAGTTTCTCTGGAGAAGAATCTCATTTTGGTAGAGTCTGATTTGAAGTTGGCTTTGGTGCCTAAAGACCCTAACGATGATAAAAATGTGATCATTGAAATCCGTGCTGGCACTGGAGGAGATGAAGCTGGACTTTTTGCTTCAAACCTTTATCGAATGTATTCACGTCTTGCTCAAAGACTTAATTGGAAATTAGAGGTTATTGATTCCAATTCCACAGGGATTGGTGGGATCAAAGAGATTACCTTTCAAGTGAATGGAGATATGGCTTATAGTCAACTTAAGCATGAAAGTGGTGTGCATAGAGTTCAGAGGGTGCCCACTACTGAGTCCAGTGGGAGGATACATACTTCAGCTGCTACCGTCGCTGTCTTGCCAGAGGCAGAAGAAGTAGACGTAGAAATCAACCAAGAAGATCTCCAGATAGATATTTATCACGCTAGTGGGCATGGTGGACAGAATGTTCAAAAGGTAGCAACCGCAGTAAGAATAACTCATTTACCCACTGGGATGGTCACTACCTGCCAAGACGAAAGATCGCAGCTAAAGAATAAAGAAAAAGCACTATCTGTATTGAGATCAAGATTGCTTGCAGCTGAAATAGAAAAGCAACAACAGGAGATTACGGATACTCGAAGATCTCAGGTAGGATCAGGAGATCGATCTGAGAGGGTTAGGACCTACAATTTTCCTCAAGGAAGAGTGACGGATCACAGGATAGGGTTAACAAGTTACAACTTGGAACAAATATTAGACGGCGATCTTATAGAATTTATGGAAGCCTTGGTTCAAGTGGAACAGGCACAGAAACTTGAAAATGCTGGGATGTAATCTTGATTTATGACAATTGGGTCTTTTCATCGAGAACTGGCGAATCGGTTATCTGAGAAAGGTACGCTAGACGCTGATCTGGAATCTGAAGTTATTATTCGATATGTTCTTGGCATCGATAGATCGGTGTTTTTCAGAGACTTGATGAGATCTATTACATTTCATGAGAAACAATCTCTGGAGAAAATCATAAAGAGACGACTGTTGGGTGAACCCCTAAGTTATATCATCGGGACAAGGGAATTTTATTCAATTTCATTGTTTGTTAACCATGATGTCTTGATTCCTCGCCAAGAGACAGAGCTTCTAGTGGAGACGATTCTTTCTTTTGTTAATGAAAATCAACTAAATAATCCCAGGATAGTGGATGTCGGTACTGGAAGTGGTGCTATTGCCATTGCTCTTGCTATCAATGTCCCAACGGCAATAATTGATGCGATTGATATTAGTGAGAAAGCTTTGAAGGTCGCAAAATCTAACATAGATATGTATGGGTTAAATGATCGGGTCTCACTCCATAGGGGAGATCTCTTGGCATCAATAAATGAAAATGATTTGGATGTAATCGTTTCAAATCCCCCATATATTCCTACAGGAGATATGTCCTTTCTCCAGAAAGAAGTATTGCTAGAACCTAGAGTTGCTTTAGATGGTGGTGAAGACGGTCTCGATGTAATTAGTAGGTTGCTATGGGAATCTACAATTAAGTTGTCTTCGAACGGAATATTAGTATTTGAAGTTGGTTCGGAGCAAGCTCTTGCAGCACTAAATTTAGCAGAACAATTTTTCCCAGGACGACCAGTTAGCTTGTTAGAAGACTTATCACGAAATCCAAGAGCAATATTAATTGGATGCAACTAGGTTATTACATGTTTTTGTTGGGGTTATCCTAAGCCAAGTTGATAGTGTTTACCTTCAGTCTTGATTGAGGGAGCAACTACCACTTCGGCTTGATGCATTTCTTTTATGTTCATGGCACCAACCATACCCATACATGCTTTTAGGGCACCTACTAAGTTTTGTGTACCATCTGATACCGAAGATGGGCCAAAAAACAATTGTTGGAGGGAGCCTTTTGTGCCCACTTCTACTCTAGTTCCCCTCGGCAGAGCCGGGTGGGGGCTTGCCATTCCCCAGTTGAATCCCTTGGCGGGCGCTTCTGTTGATTGTGCGAGTGGGGTACCTATCATGACTGCGTCTGCGCCACTTGCTATTGCCTTGCATAGCTCTCCGCCAGTTCTTATACCCCCATCGGTTATTACAGGGATATATTTTCCCGTTTTTTCAAAATAATCATCCCGCGCTTGTGAACAATCCATTGTAGCCGTTACTTGAGGTATCCCTACTCCAGTAACTTCACGGGTTGTACATGCTGCCCCTGGTCCAACACCAACCAAAATTCCATGGATTCCTGTTTCCATTATCTCCATTGCTACTTCGTACCCAACACAATTGCCCACGATTACCGGAACATTAACCATTTCTAGCAATTCAGGAAATTGCAAACCTTTCACACTTTTAGACGAGTGTCTTGCTGTAGTGACAGTCGATTGAACCACCAGCATATCTGCTCCTGCTTCAACGGCTATTGGTCCTAATCTCTTTGTCATGGCTGGAGTTATTGAGACAGCGCAATGAGACCCTGTTTTCTTTATCTCCTCTACTCTGGTACTTACTAAATTCTCATTGATCGGTGTTGAATAAATTTTTTGCATTACGGTAGTAACTTCTTCTCTAGGAGTAGAGGCTATCTCATCGATTGCGTTCTGGGGATTTTCGTATCTGGTTTGAACTCCTTCCAGATTCATGACACTAAGTGCGCCCTGTTTATGCATCTCTCCTGCAAATGCGGGAGTTGCAACAGCATCCATCGCGGATCCAAGAATAGGGGTTGATATTGTCACTTCTCCGACTGAAAAATCGGTTTCAACCATTTCTGGATTCACGGTAATTGCTCCCGGTGATATGGCTACCTCATCGAATCCGTAAGTTCGTCTCAATTCCCTGAGCTTAGCCATTTTGATACCTCCCTAAATGATCTAGTAGTCTTAGATTTCAATATTTGGATACAAAGTAAAAAGGCCTGTGTGTTTCAAGCACAGACCCTTGTTTGGAAATCGTATGTATTTGACGGCGTTACAGGTTATAGCCCTAATCATTCTGATTATTTACTAACAACACTTCTAAGCGTTTTACCATACGGATTATTTCTAAAATTTGGATTATTAAATTTTTCTCTATCGGATAAATCGGGGCTTGATCGCGTGTACAATTCTCTTATTGGTGCAGTTTGTGTGACTACCATCAAAAAATAAAAGATTGATTGATGATATTGTCGTCTTAGATGTGTGTCAACAGTGGGAGTATCAATAAATTCTATCTCATAAACCAATTAATGAAACGTAGTGTTTTGATGAGCGTTACTTTAGAAACTATAAAAGAACTTGCGATCTCTAAGGGATTTGACGTGGTCGGAGTTACCAACGCTGATAATTTTGAGCGTGACGAGCTTGAAGCTTTGAAAAGAATACGTGACGGACACATGGACGGATATAGTTGGTATAACGAAGAACGTGTTAAGAAAATGAACAGACCAAGTGAGTTACTTGAAGATGCTCAGTCAATCATATCCTTAGCCTGTAGCTATTTGAGCGATTCAGCAGACAGTTCGGGTACATTGAATGGAAGAATTGCTAGATACTCTTGGGGCGATGATTACCATAAGGTTCTTAAAGAACGCATATCCGATTTTTGCGCGGACCTCTCTGAATTGGTCGATATTGAATTAAAACTCAGGATTTTCGTCGATGATGGTCCCATGAATGATCGTGCTGCTGCTAGAAGATCTGGTGTTGGTTGGGTGGGTAAAAACACAAACATATTGACACCGAGTCACGGGTCTTGGGTTCTTTTGGGACAGGTCATCACGAATTTGCCTCTTCCTTCAGACTTACCGTTGAAAAAAAGTTGTGGCAACTGTGTAAGGTGCATTGATGATTGCCCAACAGGGGCCATAGTTGCGCCGTATGTCATCGACAATAAGCGTTGTATATCGTATTTGACAATAGAATTGAGAGGAGTGATACCTAGAGATTTGCGTCCCTTGATGGGAGATTGGATTTTTGGTTGTGATATCTGTCAGGATGTTTGTCCGGTGAATTTGAAAGCGTTACCTGGCCACTTGGAAGAATTTAAGCAAAGAAATGGGTTTTCTACCCCAGAGCTAGTCCCAATCCTCGAAATGGATCAAATGACCTTCAGTGACAGGTATAAAAATAGTCCGATAAAGCGTACAAAACTTGTCGGGTTGCAGAGGAATGCATGTGTAGCTCTCGGCAATAATGGGGATGTAAAAGCAATATTACCTCTTTCCAAAGTATTGTGTTCGTCGGAAGAATCGGTAGTTCGATTACATGCAGCGTGGGCAATTGGGCGAATTGGTGGTAGAGAAGCCGCAACTGTTTTGGAAAGGGCGAGGGATTCTGAAAGTGATGCTGGAGTCCTTGAGGAAATAATTCTTTCCCTTGAAGAAATTTCGATCTGAAGGTGGAATATTGGCAGGTAGAATTTTTCTAATTAATGTAGGCACTAATGCTTCTCATCCGTTTTGTAGTCCTATTTTTCGCGATGGTACATTCGAATTCATTCCTATTCCTGAGGATAGGAATTTAGAGAAGCTCCACTCTTTTAATTATAGGGATTTACACTCTTTTTATGATCCGGGTAATAGTTTGGAAAAGTTTATCCCTTTAAAATTCTTGGATAATACCGCTCACAATGACCCTGAATTCGACACGTTCACATATGGAGACAATTGTGATGTTAATTCTAGGTCCGCTAGTCTTAAAAAAGTAGAGAGAGGAGACTTTCTTTTCTTTATAGCTAGGTTACAATCTTGGGATGAAGGCCCCAAAGAACAATACGGGTTCTATTTAATAGGTTATTTGCACGTCGAAAAGATAGTTTCCTCAGTTATTGAGTTACCCAGTATTGATACTATCGAGCGCTTTTCGGCAAATGCACATTTTAGAAGAGCGATGTCAGATCCGCTCCTATGGGATTCATTCTGGGTATTTGCCGGTTCTTCATGGTCCAAGAGATTCCAGAAGGCAGTGCCAGTTAACAGGGAAATTTGTGACAGGCTATTTAGGTCTGCTGATGGTGGAAAGTGGAAATGGGGACGTGAAAATTCACCACGGACTGATCTTCAGGTTATCGGTTCATATACTAGAACTTGTAGATGTGTTATCGATCCTTCTACAAAGGAGGGTAACGAAAGAGCAAGAATATTATGGGAATGGGTTGATCGCTATTCCAGAGTGAATTAGGTCTTACCAATTAGGTGTCATATAGCAATCAACATTAGTTTTATACCGGGGTACTGATATCGAGAAACCTAGAAAGATTGATAAAACGAAAGAATCGTCTGAAGTCGATGACGAATCAGAACTAGCTCATACAAGGAAATATTCCGTAGGTTCCATTTTCTATGGTTGGTGGATATGCCTTGGCGGAGCGTTTGTTATGGCTATGTCCTCAGGTATAAATTTTCATGGATTTGGCAATTTCATTATTCCTCTCAGTAGGGAGTTTGGTTGGAGTAGAACCACCGTATCAGCCATATTCTCTTTTGCTCGCCTTGAAGCAGGTTTCATTGGCCCTGTTGAAGGATGGGTAGTAGATCGGATAGGACCTCGTAAATTAATGCTTTTAGGCATTCCTCTTATGGGCCTTGGTTTCATATTTCTAAGCCGAGTTAATGGTTTAACGACATTTTTGCTTGTCTATCTTTTTGGAGTAACTCTGGGGAATAGCGTTGGTATGCATACTCCCGCTTCCACGGCAGTTGCAAATTGGTTTACCAAAAAGAGAGGGCTTGCTTTTGGGATTATGTGGTCTGGAGTAGGAATCGGAGGCTTGCTCGTTCCAGCACTTGGATGGGCGGTGGAAGAACTTGGATGGAGGCAGGCTTCGGTTGTCGTAGGTATATGTGTCATATTTATTGGAATACCGGTGGCTTCACTGATGAGGCATAGGCCTGAGCCCTACGGTATGTTGCCAGATGGAATTAAAGTGACAGATGAGGGTTTAGATGCTAAAAAAAGAAAATTAGCACCGGACTTATCTAGAGATTTTACGGCAAAGCAGGCTCTACAAACTTCGAGCTTTTGGTACTTATCTTTGTCGATAATGGCCAGGTCACTTGTATCTGGTGGGGTGGGTCTTCATTTGGTGCCCTATTTTGTAGATCTTGGGGCTACCCCTATAACGGCTGCAACCTATGCTGGATCGGTAGGAGTAATGAGTATCCCAGGTAGATTTGGTCTTAGCTACCTTGGTGACTACATAAATCGGCGATATATGATGGTTGCTTCATTGGTATTGATGACTGGGGCCATAATCCTTCTCGCAAGGGCTGAATCCATATCTGACGCCATACCTGCCATCATCATATATTCCATTTCGCAGGGAGGTATTTCGGTAATACCTCAGTCTTTAATAGCTGATTATTTTGGTAGAAGGGCTTTCGCAACAATTTCAGGTTTCAGAAGCACGATACAGATGGTAGGAATAATTATAGGTCCGGTAGTATCTGGGTATATGTATGACCGGACAGGGAGTTATGAATCAGCATTTATGGCTTTCTCAGTCGCGAGTGTGGTTTCCTTGATTTTGGTATTTTTTGCGTATCCGCCTAAGAGACCTGATTCATGAGTCGAAACAACAACACGCACAATTCGGGTATACCAGAGCGGGTTAGGCCAGTTTGAATCTTGATTTTCTAACCTTAAGACTGTTGTTGTGCTAGAATCCACACCATTAGGCGAGGTTTCTATTAAGCAGAATCGTGGAGAACAATTTAAACTTAATTATCGCGGGGGAGCTTGGTAAAGCCAGGCTGAGAGGTCAGCGGAAATGCTGTCGACCCCATCACACCTGATCTGGATAATGCCAGCGTAGGGAATGCAATCGGAAGTTTTCACCGAAAAGTAGTCGTTCCTTAATACGCTGTAACAGTGAATGTGGAACGACTTTTTTTATGACAGGTAAAACAAAAAAAATACGCGTTGATTCAATATGTCATTCGGTTGACCAGAAAGAAGGGTCTCTTGCGGTACTACAAAATGTCGATTTTTATGCAGAAGAAGGAGAGATAGTTTCTATCTTAGGGCCCAGTGGTTGTGGGAAGAGTACATTTTTAAACATGCTTTCTGGTCTATATGATCCTAACGAAGGCACAATATTAGTAGATGAAGTAGTGACGGATGCCAAAGATCGGATCGGGCGAATTGGGTATATGCAGCAGAAAGATATGCTTCTACCATGGCGCACCGTATTGGATAATGTTGTTATTGGATTAGAAATAAAGGGCGTTTCTAGAAATAATGCTAGGAATATGGCTATTTCTCGTCTAGATGAATTTGGGTTGGCTGGGTTTGAGAATCAATATCCATTTGTGTTATCAGGTGGCATGAGGCAACGTGCGGCTTTCTTGAGAACTATGCTAATGGATTCCTCTGTAGTTTTGCTAGATGAGCCATTTAGTTCACTAGATTCAATAAATAGAATGCACTTGCAAAGCTGGTTGTTGGAACTTCTAAATAGGTATAGCTTTTCTGGTAGAAATTCGAAAACGGTGATTCTTGTTACTCATGACGTTGAGGAAGCTCTTTTTTTGTCAGATCGAATCTATGTCATGTCATCTCGCCCCGGTCAGATCACTTTAGTTGAGAGTGTAGATTTTGGAAGAAAAATCATCACCGAGATGGTTAATGACCCTAGTTTTGTACAAATGAAATCTAGATTGACTTCCTATCTGATAGATGAACAGGTTGGAAAACTGTGACTATACTTGACCACATTTTGAAATGGGTTCCAGCAGCAACAATCATTGTATTGGTTTTGTGTGCATGGGAATTGATTGTGAGATTACGTGATATTGCGAGTTGGTTATTACCCGCTCCTAGCGCTATTGCTTACGCGTTATATGAGAGTAACGGTGTTTTGGCCGGCCATACATTGGTAACCTTAGAGGAGATATTAATAGGTTTCGTATTAGCTTTATTAGCTGGAGTTTTGCTTGCTTCAGGGCTAGTCTTATCTAAGACTCTTGAAAAGACACTTTACCCATTTCTTATAGCCTCTCAAACGGTCCCAATTATAGTCATTGCTCCCATGTTATTGGTCTGGGTTGGCTATGGTTTGACGCCCAAGATAATAGTTGTGGCTCTAATAAGTTTTTTCCCGATAGTAGTAAACACAACTGATGGTATGAAGTCTGTTGATCGAGATGTTGAAAATTTGTTGAGAACTATGGGAGCCAATAGGTGGCAGATTTTCACCAAGGTACAGATTCCTATATCTCTACCGTATCTTTTTTCGGGGTTGAGAGTAGCTGTTGCTGCTAGTGTTATAGGAGCCGTTATTGGGGAATGGGTTGGTTCTAGTGAGGGATTGGGTTACTTGATGATTAGGTCTAAGCCACAATTTCAAACAGAATTGGTTTTTGCTGCAATTGTTATTCTTTCAGTTATGGGAATTCTACTTTTCAGTTTAATTGGGGTTTTGGAAAAATTAATCATCCCATGGTCGCGTAAAGAACGAGAAAACAGTTTAGTAATTTAGAATGATTTTTATAGTATTGGAGGTTATTAGATGTTGAGTGGAATTTGTGAAAATTCAAAAAACAATCTAGTTACAATTAGAAAAATAGGGATACTAAGTGCTATCGTCAGTTTTGTGTTTGTAACTTTTACTGCGTGCTCAGCGTCAGAATCGGACAAAGTCAAGATTGCTCTTGATTGGTACCCTAATGCTAACCACATTGGTCTTTATATAGCGGAAGATAAGGGGTATTTTTCAGATGAAAATCTTGAAGTAGAAATTTATACACCGTCTGATCCTTCCACAGTATTACAGACTGTAGCATCAAGATCGGATGATTTTGGTATAAATTATCAACCAGATGTACTTATCGCCCGAGATGAAGGTGTACCTGTTATATCTGTACTAGGTATGGTTCAACACCCATTAAATTCCATGATGATGCTCGAATCTAAAGGTTACGATTCTCCTGGTGATCTTGTAGGAAAAAAAATTGGGTTTCCAGGCATACCGTGGAACGAACATGCCTTGTCTACTATGCTTCAGTTTGATGGTTTGAGTGGTCTGGAAGATGTCGAGTTGGTCAACGTAGGCTGGGAACTAGGCTCTTCAATAATGTCTGATCGCGTCGATGCGATCATTGGAGCATATTTCACTCATGAAAGTATTAGTCTAGGTAACGAAGGGTATCCGGCCACAGTCCTCAGAATGGAGGATTGGGGAGTCCCTGATTACTACGAACTCGTACTTGTGACAAGTGAGGACTATATTTCTGATAATGAGGATATAGTTAAGCGTTTCACACGTGCAGTTAGCAAAGGATATTCTGATGCTATTTTGGATCCGCAGGCAGGAATAGATATTTTGCAAAAATATGTTCCAGAATTGGATGAAAATATAGATCGACCCGGCGCCGATCTGCTAAAACAATTGTGGCAGGATGAAACAGGGAAATTCGGCAGTCAAAAAGAGTCAAAATGGATTGGTTTTTCCCAATGGATGAAAGAAAACGACATCATAAATGATGATCTAGATGTATCGTCTGCGTATACCAATAAATATTTTGCCGATTAGATTTTGATGGGTTGAGCATTTTTGGAGATAACTCATATGTCTGTGACTGCCGATTTGAAAATTAAATATTCATCATTGTGGTCTGATATGACGAACCATGCTTTCGTGAATGAAATGGGTATGGGAACTTTGGATCCTGAAAAATTCCGACGATATTTTTTGCAAGATTATGTTTTTGTAAATGATCTGGTGGTTTTGACTGCTAATGCGATTTCTAAAGCACCCGACATCAGATCGGCTTCTATTTTCAACGATTTTCTTACAGGTGTCACAAATCCAGAAAATGATCTTTTTGTTAGTGCATTTGAGGAATTTGGAGCGGACTATCATGAATACAGTTCAGTCAGTGCGTCTCCCACTACGAGGGCATTTGGTGATTTTTTAGTACGAACTGCTCTCGAAGGTAATTTTGATGATATTGCTCTTGTTCTTTACGTTACGGAGGGCACGTATTTGGAGTGGGGTACGAGGTTGTTGAATGAGCGGGCCGAACCTGCAAGTGCTACCTACAGAGAATGGATTAGACTTCATGGTCCTGATGTTCTAGGAGATTTAGTCAGTTGGCTTCAAAACTATGTTGATAAAGAGTCTAAATTGCCTGCACCACGGGCTGACTATCTTTTCAAAATGACCTTGCGATACGAATATCTATTTTGGGAATCAGCTTACAATGGAGAAGCTTGGTTTGATCAATAGAAATCCATGAAAGGTATTAGTCAGTTTGGGAAGTTGAGGAAATTTTTGGATTAACATTTTATAGATTCTGAATTCGACTGATAAATTAGGTTAGGAGATAGGGAGTTACAGTGTCGGACAAAACACAAATTCATACAGCGATGACGATCGCCGGTTCTGACTCTGGAGGTGGAGCCGGACTGCAGGCTGACATAAAGACATTTGCAGCAAATGGTGTTTATGGTTCGACCGTGATTACTGCTGTAACTGCTCAAAATACTTTGGGTGTTCATCAAGTTATGGACCTACCGTTAGATATCATCGAAGCTCAAATTGTGGCCATCCTTTCTGATATAGGAGCCGACGTAGTTAAAACGGGAATGCTTTCTAGTCCCGAAATAATTAAATGTGTAGCTGAGAATCTTGCTAAATATAAAAATGAGAAATTGGTAGTTGACCCTGTGATGGTCGCGAAGGGAGGAGCAAGCCTTATAAGTGAACCAGCTATAGAAGTATTAAAAGATACATTGATACCGATGTCTACAATAGTCACACCAAATGCCCCAGAAGCAGGTGTGCTGACAGGGATAGATGTTTTGGACCTCGACTCAGCAAGGGAAGCTGCTGTGGCTTTGATTAAGATGGGGGCTCGTGCGGCCGTGGTAAAGGGTGGTCATTTTGATGGTGGGCCAGCTACAGACGTTTTTTACGATGGACAAGAATTCAGGACATTTACAACCAGAAGAATAGTCACCGAGAACACTCATGGGACAGGTTGTACCTTTGCGTCAGCTATAGCGGCAGGTGTTGCTAAAGGAGAAAGCCTTCGAGATGCCGTCAGTAATGCCAAAGTTTATGTCACCGGAGCTATTAAAAGCGATTTTGATATAGGTGGTGGACATGGACCTTTGAATCATTTCCACGAATACTGGAACTTATAAAGTTACTCTATGGCCGATTTCTCAAAACTCCACTATACAAATCCCGTTTCCCTGAGCCATATTAGTGTTATGATCCGCTCTAATTTTTCCTGTTATTTATGCCCAAAGGGGCAACCGAGAGGTTACATGAATGTCTAATGAAGCAGCTACCGTAGATTCTGAGGTTTCTCTGGAAATAAAAGCTGGTCGAAACAGGCTTGCTGTTACCGTTATTATCGGACACGCCGTTAAGCATGTTTTTAATTCTGCTCTGCCTTTGTTGCTAGCAATGATGAAAGCAGATTTGGCTCTGTCAGCAACACAGTACGGAATAATTGCGGGAGTTGGAAGAGGTACTTCAGGCGCGACTACTATGGTTGCCGGGTATCTAGGAGAACGATTCGCTAATCGATCTGGTGCGATGTTGTTCTTATCACTTTCTTTGATGGGTATTTCTTATTTCTTGTTGGGAATAGCTCCTAGCTTTTGGTGGTTGTTACTGGTCATGTTGCTAGTGGGTATTGGGCCATCCTTGTACCATCCACCTGCGATAGCATCTCTTTCCAGGAAATTTCCTGACAAACGAGGATTTGCTATTTCTCTTCATGGTACAGGCGGTTCTATTGGTGAGATGCTCGGACCTGTCATAGTCGGTCTACTTACTACAGAAACTTTTAAAGTGGGAACTCTAATTACCATTACTTATTTGGTCGCTTTTGAATGGCATGAGGTTTTGAAGATCAGTGTTATCCCTGCTCTGGTTTTTGCTTTTCTTGTCTACATGATGATGAAAAATATACCTACTGTGGGAACTGAGACTAGTTCTATAGGGGAGTATTTTGGAGATCTTGGGGGCCTGCTAAGAGACAAAAGCATGTTGGGGTTAATATTCGTGACCGCTCTGCGTGCGATGGGCCAATCGGCGATAATGTATTTTCTTCCTCTATATCTTTTGACTGGAGAAGATCTAATTAATCCTGAACAGGGAGGATTGGGTAAAGATGCACTGACAGTAGGATTTTATCTGGCAGGCGCCCAAGTCACAGGAATATTTGCCCAACCTTTGATGGGTTGGATTTCCGACAAATACGGTCGAAAAATAGTACTAATGCCAGCGATGACTATTCTTGGGGTCCTTTTTATAACGCTCAACTATGTGTCTGATGGATATCAGCTAGTTTTGAATGTCCTAGCTATGGGCGCATTCGTTTATTCGTTGCATACAATATTCATAGCGGCAGCGATGGATGTTTCAAAAGGTAAGGCACAGTCCACGGTAGTATCTCTTATATATGGGGCGAGTTTTCTTGGTACTGTTTCACCGATAGTAGCAGGTCTTATAGTTGACGAATTTGGGTTAAAATCAGCATTTATATACAGCGGTATTGTTGCCTTAGCTGCCACTCTTGTATTAGGTCTATTGAAGTTGCCAAAAAATGAGAATAGGCAAGATCTAGTTCATTAGGTTATATGTGTACTAAATACGGTTCTGTTTGCCTTTCAGTAGTTACTTTAGGACCATCCTCATAGTAGAAGATGTCAATTTCAGATCTGACCCCGAATTCTTCTGGTATATAGATTCCTGGTTCAACGGTTACAGCTATCCGCTCAAGAAAATGTCGGGTGTCATTTGTCTCCCAGCCATCTAGGTTGACTGCGTTGCCGTGAACTTCTTGCCCCAGGCTGTGTCCAAGCCGATGACTGAAATATTTCCCATAACCTCTTTCAGTGATGTATCTTCTGGCCTCTGCATCAAGTTCCCAGCCCTGAAGCTCTTTTCCTTCAGCATGTGCTTTTTCCATAAGTTCGACCGCTGCATCTCGTGCACCTGTAACGCATTGAAATACTTCCATATGCTTTTTGGGCACATCATCGCCTACGTAGGCAGTCCAAGTTATGTCTCCATACATGGGGGACTGTACCTCAGATTTTTTTAATTTACCCCATAAATCTATCAGGAGCCAATCGCCGGTCTTTATAACGTTGCTAACTTCCTCCGTTGGATCGAAATGAGGGTCTGCCGCATGTTTATTGACAGCTACGACAGGTCCGTCAGGGGAATGTAAGCCTTCTTTTAAAAATTGAGCTCGTATAAATTCTGCAACCTCATACTCTGTCGGTCCCGAAGATATGTTTTCACCTACATAATCAAAGGCTGATTTGACCGTTTTGGTCAATATTTCTGAGGCCTTCAGGTGTGACTCTAGTTCTCCATCACTCCACCTTTGAGTGGCATATTGGATTAAATCCGCTGAAGTCACGATATCGGGACATATATCACGAACCATTTCGAGGGTTCCAGCATCGACCTTGGACGTTCTTGGAAGTGTTCCCATAGGAGAGTATTCCATGGCTATAGGGGTTGTATTACCGATTATTTTTTGGAGGGCAGAAATCATTTGAGCTCGACTCACCCACAGCTTAGTTTCGATTCCGAGATGTTCGAAACGGTTTTGATCAACATAGCTTACAAGTAGCCTAGGTTCGTCTCCTTTAGGAATCCATAGCCAACATGGTCTTGTTACGTTATCTATATGCCCTACTGTGTCCCAAAATATAGGATTCATTCCCCTATAGTCATATAATAACCAGCCACCAATGCCTTTTTGGGACATAAATTCGTCAGCTTGCGTAACTACATTTTCTATTGATTTGTTCATATGTGATTCCAAGTTTTAGCGTTATTTAAGTAAATAGTGACGCAAATCCATTTGGTAGGTCAGTCGCCTTTCGAAAATTTTTCCATTATGGCTTCTGGAGATAGTTTACTCTGGTCGCTATCGTTTAAATTTCGCACAGTGTAACTGCCATCTTTTAATTCGTCGTCGCCAATTATGATGCAATGTGATGCATTTATTGAATTAGCATACCTCAGCTGGCTTTTCAGTCCTCGTGAAGGTCCAATAACTGTTCTACATCCTGCGTTTCTAATTTGTGAAGCAAGCTTGATTGCTTCTGCCTTGGCAGGGGTTCCCATGTGTGCAATTAGAATTAAAGTTGATCTTATTTGTGGAGGGGCTATGTTTTCTCTTCTGAGATTATCTATAACTCTCTCTAATCCCATACCAAATCCTATTCCAGGAGTTTTGGGACCTCCTATCTGTTCAATCAGTCCGTCGTATCTTCCTCCTCCCGCTATGACATTAGTTCTTCCGTCAACTGGGGGTGATATTTCGAATACTGTGCGGGAATAATAATCGAGTCCTCTGACAAGGCGGTGGTCGATGAAAAAGGGTATTTTAATATTGCGCAAATGTGTTTGTAATTCAGTCCAGTGTTCTTCGCATTCTTTACACAGGTGTTCCACACTTTTGGGAGCATTTGCCACAACCGGTTGGCATCCTTCAACTTTGCAATCTAACAATCTTAGCGGGTTGGTATCTAAGCGGCGATCACAGTCTTCACAGAGTGTATTTCTCAAATCTGAATAGTATTTTTTTAAATTTGTCACATAATTTGGTCGGCATGAGGCATCGCCTATGCTGTTTATAGATAGAGAGATATTTTTTAAGTTGAGCTCTTCTAAGAATCTCCACGCAACTTCTATAACTTCTGCGTCGATGTAGGCATCTGCTTCTCCAAAGACTTCTATACCAAACTGGTTATGTTGCCGGAATCTACCTGCTTGGGGTCTTTCGTACCTAAAGTTTTGTACCAGATAAAATAGCTTTATTGGCTGGGGCAGGTTGTGCATTCCATGTTCCACATACGACCTGCAGACTGGTGCGGTTCCTTCCGGCCTCAAGGTTAGTGAGTCGCCACCCCGGTCGTTAAATGTGTAAGTTTCTTTTTCAATTATGTCGGTGGATTGTCCGACGCCCCTATTGAACAAACCTGTATCCTCAAATATTGGAGTCTCTATACGAGAGTATCCAAACCTTTCGGCTATTTTTTGAGTTGCGGTTCTTATAAGTGACCAAAGTTCCTGGTCTTGAGGTAGTATGTCTGTTGTGCCCCTCGGTGCTTGAAAGCGCATAGTTTCAACTCAATCTTTATCAGTATTCTTGCTTTACAAATTTGTACTTTTAAAAGACATTTTATCTCAGATAGTTATACAGATTTATAATTGTATCTAGGATTAGGTGATTTAAGTTAGAATGTGACTGATTAAATCAAATAGATTCTCGAAGACTGTTGTTTAAAAATAATTTGGTAATAGTAATTAGGTAGAAAGGCATGGTCGATATCGAGACAATTGACAACTCTCCTATTGTTGACAAGAAGTTGATGGAGAAGATGCTGTCCTATTTAGATCATGAGAAAGTCTCTGATGTGGCTCGAGCTTATGAATTCGCTGAGCAGGCACACTCTGGTCAAAATCGACTGTCGGGTGAGCCATTCTTCGAGCACCCAAAGCAGACGGCACTATTTTTGGCGGACCTTAAATTGGACTCCAACACTATTTCCGCAGCTCTTCTTCATGATGTCGTGGAAGATTGCGACGTTTCCTCTTCTGAACTAATTGAAAAATTCGGAGAAGATGTAGCTCATTTAGTTGATGGTGTCACAAAGCTGACTCGAGCAGAAGTTGCTGGTGATGATCAGTTTGTGGATTCCAGAATTTCCGCGCATGGAGAGAAAAGCCTTCATAGCCTTGACGATTTGGCTCAAGCCGAAACGCTTAGAAAAATGTTAATGGCGATGGCTGATGATGTACGAGTGGTGTTAATAAAATTATCCGATCGACTACACAATATGAGGACGGTTTCGGCTCTTCCAGACCACAAAGCTGAAGCGATATCAAGAGAAACGTTAGAGATATTTGCCCCACTTGCTCATAGATTAGGCATTTGGGAATTGAAATGGATGCTTGAAGATCTTTCCTT